>JABLTO010035172.1_pt1 | contig 144670 bp, 114 predicted proteins | sample 7160091 | NCBI WGS metagenome assembly JABLTO01 (sample SAMN14651225, study PRJNA627086) | human gut metagenome | isolation source: feces | host: Homo sapiens | reverse complement strand
TTCGGGTTATGTTTCCGTTTTGGTCGTATTCATAATTAAACTCATATGACCCGCCGAAGGAATGGGACATGACCTTGCCGTCGGTTCGGTTGCCGGCACGGTTATAGTCCATGGTTTCGAAAACCGACTTCTTGCCGTCGAAGGTGTATCTTCTTGACTCCGTTCGGTTCAGCTCATCGAAGGTGTTTTGGACGTAATATCCGTCAAAATTCACCTTGGAAACAAGTCCGGTTCCGTTTACATAAGTGTACCACGAACCCCTGCTGCCGTCAACGGTTTTATACCTTGAACCGGATATGCGGTTGAACTCGTCATAGCCGACGTTTGCGCCGAATCCGTCGCCGCGGAGAAAGCTGCTTATTCTGCCGATCGAATCGTAGATAAAGCTTGTTTCCACATTGCTCCCGGTGGTGCTGTCGCAGAGGTAGCTTAAATTTCCGAAGCCGTCGTATTTCCAGTTGGCCGCAACAAAGGAAAAATTCGAGGCGGTTATCTTGGTGACCTGGGTGTTGCGGAGATATTTGTCATAAGAATAGAGAATACTGTCGCCGTTGCCGTAGACGCTCTTTTCAAGGGTGTTGTTGTCCTCGTTATAGACGTTTTTCATGAGGGTCGTGCCGCCGAGTTTTGTGGCGGTGCGGTTGCCGAACCCGTCATATTCAAAGGAATAGTCGGCGCCCTCGGCGGAAATGCCGGTCAAAAACTGTTTGGTATATGTATAATCCGCCCGAGCGCTTGTGCCGTCGGTTTTGCCCTTTTCGACGACCGTCGAATCGAGCTTGCTTTTGCCGCCGTAGGTGTATTCGGTGGAGGAAGTAAGCCCGTTCACCTTTTTGACCCTGTCGTCGGCGGTGTATTCATAGTTTACCGTACCGTCCATGGTGGTGACCGACGTTGTGTGAACGCCCTTTTGGTCATAGGTCGCTTCGGTCTCGCTGTAAAGACCCTTTCCGTCGTCTTTGGCAAGCAGAGTGAATTTCTGCTGCTTCTTTGTGTGGGCGGTGTAGACATACATGCTCGGGTAGGGATTTGAGGAGGTGGGGTCGGGAGCGTCGAGATGAAGATTTTGCGCGCTCTTTGGCGTGAAGGTGTATGTTCCGTCGGAATTTTCCTCAACCTTCCACAGCTGATCCGAGCCGCCGGTATAGGGTTCCGAGGTCACCTCCGAGCCCGACGACGTGCCGATAACGCTTAAAGCCTTTTTCGGGTAGCTTGAGGGGTGTATGGAATACCAATCGGCGCCGTTTAAAGAATGCTTTATAAATTCAAAGGTCTGATTGTCCGAAAGGTGAGGGGTGTAGTAGGTTACCGCAGCCCCTGCCGAACCGTCGTTGTTTGAAAGGTCGACGGCCATGTTCTTTTGGCAGGTTATTATGTGGTAATACCGCCCCGATGAAAGCTTTGAAGAAATGCTTTTTGCCGAGGTCACATTGCCGTTTGAATCGTATTTATAGGCATATTCGATTCCGTCGGCATAGGTGGCGTTTATTCGGTTTTTGTCTGTTTTGTCATAGATGTTGACATACCTGCTGCCGACGGGATTTAAGGCCGACACGACCTTGTTGTCCTTAAAGTCATATTCGGCTTTTTGCTCGGCAAGGTCCTTGACCGAAATAAGGTTGCCGTCGTCGTCATAGGTGTAGGACGGGGTCGCGTCCTTTATGAGCTGAATGTCGTCGAAATATGCCTCGCTGCTGTTTTTGCCGTAGCGGCAGGTTATCTTTATCTTGTCGGGGGAGAGTGTGCCGTCGTCGGGGTGGCGGACGGTGAAGGCCTTGGTCATAAACTGCCAATCCCGATTGTATCTGTCGAATTTAAGACCGTCAATTGTCCTTGACGTTCCGTTTGAATAGGTTATTGTTATGTCTACGTCAAACTTCGAGCCGTTTGACACCCGATTGCCGTTTTTGTCGGTGGTTTTTTCGGGAAGTCCGAGGCTTTTGCCGTATCCGCTTAAAATATATGTGTCGTTTGCGCTGCCTTTGACGGTCACCTCTTGGTAAATGCTTTTGTCGGATTTAAGGTCTCCCGAAAGGCGGTAGGAGGTGCCGAAAAGGCTGTCGCTTTCGTTTTTGACATATCCGTCTCCCGACGACGCCGAAACGGCGGTCCAGCCGCTGCTTTGCTCCATGTCGGAATTTTCAAGAAGATTGAGCGAAACGGGGCTCTCGGTTTTGGTGAACATGGCGCCGTCGACATAAACCGTGCCGATCGCCGCGCCCTCAAGCACAAATCCCGCCCTGACCGTCTTGCTTTCGCCGAGAGTCACGGTGGTGAAAAGCCGCTGCCAGTCGGAGGAGGGGGTGTCTATGGCGCAAAAGCTGTTCCCCGAAAGGGCCGAGACCCCGTCGGTTATGCTCAGCCCGAATTTTCCGTCCGAAAGGCTTTCGGCCTTTACATATGCCGAGAAGGTGTATTTGCCCGCCGGCAGGGTCAGTATCTGATAAAGGGTTTGATCCGAGCCTTTTGATGTGCGGCTCATTTTCATGGAACGGTTTCCCGCAAAGGCCTTTGAAGAATCGGCGGCATAGGACGCGCCCGAAAGATATTTCCAGGAAGAATTTGCTTCAAAGCTGCCGTTTTTGATGAGGTTTGCCGCCTTGTTCGCGGCATAGGAGGTCAGCAGCTTGTTGTTCTTTGCAAATTTCTCCTCGGTCACAACGGGGGAATATTCGTTGCATTCCACGCCGTAGAACTCGGGGGTCATGCTGCTGTCGGTGAGATATGCGTTGGTTATATAGTCGCTTATCTTTTGCCCGTAGCTGTTGAAAAGACAATGTTCGTAAAATCTGTCGGAGGCGCTTGAAGAAACGCTGCCCGAAGGGCCGGGGTGGGTGAAAAGGGTCTTGTCGGGGAGATATTCGGCCCACATGACGGTTTTTGTCGAGCCGTCGGCGCTTTCGTAAAGAGACTGCAGCTTTCCGTTGGCATATGTTATGCCGAGCACCGAGCTTTGGTTGTTTATTTCGCTTAAAAGCCAGTCGGAGGTGTAGGAAAAGGTAGTTACAAGACCGTTGTGGTGGTTTATTTTAATGAGCTTTTCGTCGGAATATTCAAAGCTCACCGTTCTGCCGTCGGAAGCGGATATTTTGGTCAGCAGATTTCCCGAATAGACAAGGGAGGCCTTACGCCCCGAATAATCTGTGACCGAAACGGGACGGTGGTTTGACAGCGACACCGTCGTTTTCTTGCCGTCGGTATACTGTATTTCGCAAAGACTTCCCCAAGAGTCGAAAACCTTTTTGGTTCCGTCTTTTAGGGTGATTATATACTGATTAGGCGAGCCGGAGGGCAGCTTTAAGGTCATGCCGCGTCCCGCCTCGTCGCAAAGCTCGGCTCCGGCCGTTTCTTCGACAAAATATATTTCGGTTCCGTCCTCGTCACGGTATCTTACTTTATACTTTTCCGCAAGACCGTTGCCCGAAACGAGAGATACCGTTTCGCAAATGTTGAGCGACCAGCCCTTTCCGAAACCGTTTTGGACTCCCTTAAAGGAGGTGTCGTTGACGTGCTTAATGTCGACGCCGGGGAAATTGCCGCCGAAAGCGATGTCGTCGGTGATGTGGGTGACCTTGCCGGTGTATTCGTTGAAATAGCTTGTCCCCGAGTGGCCCGAGTCATAGCTTTTGTACGAATTGAAGTCGTTGAGCCCGTTTGTGTTTAGGTAAACAATCATAAGCTGCGGACGGTAATTCTTATATGCCGAGCCTGCGTCCTTGGAGATGTATCTTCTGGCGTTGCCGTTGTTCTCGTATTTGTCGGCGACAAACATAATGCCGTTGTTGCTTTCGCCTTCATACCATGCTTTGACGGCGCGGGTGATGTCGAAGGTGTCCCACCCCGCCGTGAGACATTCGACTTCCTTTGTGTCCATATATGCCGCGTCGTATGCCGTGTTGAAATTTATCGAGCCGTTGGTCCAGCTGCCGGTGATTCGGTGTGCGTTTATGCGGTATTTGGTGCCCTTTATGCCCACAAGGCTGTTGCCGCTGCTGTCGCAGTTTCCGTACTGACAAAGCCCCATGTATGCTTCGCAGACCTTATCCCCCTCGCGAAGGGCGGGGAGACTGTATTTTATATAGGTTTTCGCCTTGGCTCTTTTGTCTCCGCCCTCGGTTATTTCTCCCACATACATGTGCTCGGTGGTGGTGTTTTTGCCGAGGGTGCCGTCGGTCTTTTTGTATACATATCCGCTGGAAAAGCCCTCCTGATAGGTTACTTCGGTTTGAACAACCGGGTCGATAACGATCGGAAAGGCTCTTTTGCCGTCGCTTATCCACTCTTTGCTTGGAACAAGCGTCAGGATATATTCGTTTTTGTTTTTTCCATGAGAAAGGCCGAGGGATACGTTTTCCGAATGTGCGCCCGCCGCGTCATACATAAATGGGGAGGGTATGACAAAAACGGTTTCGCCGTCGGCGTTTTTAAATTCCACGGCGTTGTCTTTAAGCTCGGGAGTCAGGTCTTTCGGATAAAGGGAAAATTCAAAGGAAGAAGGGGAGGCGGCTTTCTTTAAAATTATGTTTTCCTTAATAAAATCCGAAATAACCGAGTATTCGAAATCCACCCCGTCAAAAACATCGGAATATGTAACCGACGAGGAAATGTTACGCAGCACCGAGGGGTCGCCGCTTTCATCGGCGCTTTGGGCAGAGCCGTCGGTTTTGACCGACTTTCTTTGAGCGCCCTTTATGCCGAAGGAGAGTTTGTATTCGTCTTTTTTTATGTTAACAAGTTTTTTTGAACTCGACTTTTTTGCAAATTTAATTTTGAAATTATTCTGCGAATTGGAATAGCCTTGGTTGCTTTCCGAAGCGCTTTGGTCTGATGGTTCGCCGTTCTCGGCCGACTCATCGGTTTCGTTTTCAAAGGTGCTTTGCACCGAAATTTCCGTATCTTCAAAAGAGGTTTGTTCGTCGTTTTCGTTTTCGGTTTCGTCATCAAAAAGGGAGGTGTTATCTTCTTTAAGGCGGTTGTCTATCTCCACCCATTCTCCGTCCTGCTCAAAATGGACGGGATTTTCATACTCGGCGGCCATCATTCTGCCGTCGGACAGCTCAAAATGCTTGACATACCTGTCCCGCAGCTCGGTTATTTCTCTCACAATGCCCGGCGGTGAAGAACCGCTGCCTATTTCGCTTTCGTCGTCAGGAACACCGTATGAAAAAAATGCGCCGTCGCTTGCTGCATATACCGGCGCATAAAACATCTGTAAGCATACCAAAACCGACATCAACATTGCTATACGCTTTCTCATACTCTTTTTCATATTATTTTCCCTTTCGTAATAAATAAAGTTTTCGGTCGGTCAAATATTCAGTTGTCGGAAAAAGTTCTTATCTTCAAAATTATCTACTTTTAATCTCTCTAATGTGATTGTATATAAAAATAATAAAATTGTCAATATAAATTTAGATAAATTACAAAATTGTAATTGTGTATTATGAAGATTTGGTATTCTGCATTGCTTTGCGAAAATAAAATTTTTCAAAATTTACGGTTAAAGCGGAGTGTTTTATAAAAAAAGCACCGAGCCGAGCGGCTTGGTGTGTTCGGGTCTGTGACAGAAAAAGCAGCACCTTATTTTTGGTGAGTGGCGAGTGAAAGAAAAAATATAAATAAAAGGAGAAAAGCGGAGAGAACAAAAAAAGACGATTTTCAAAAGAAAATCGTCTTTTTTTGTGGTGGGCCATCAGGGACTCGAACCCCGGACCGACCGGTTATGAGCCGGTTGCTCTAACCAACTGAGCTAATGGCCCGTATCTAACGGACCATTGAATTATACCAAACGGACATATGTTTGTCAAGGGGTTTGACGGCAATTTTACAAAAAGTCGGCCTGAGACGAGTCAGCTTTCGGTAGTATTTTTTACACCGAACACAAAATATATTATGTGGGCGACCCATACGGCGGCGAGTATGGCGCAGGGTATGTAGAGAGCCTTTCTAAGCATCATTACAAAGCCGAAAATCATGAGGGCCGACACGGTAGTCAGTATTTTGATTTTGGTCTTTTTTGTCATGCCCTCGCCCTTTACATAGGACTCAAGGTTGTTTTTATAAAGCTTTGTGCCGAGAAACCAGTTATGCAGCCTTTCCGACGACTGGGAAAAGCAGAACACCGTAACGAGAAAAAACGGAACGGTGGGCAGAATGGGGAGCACTATTCCGATGCAGCCAAGCGCCAGGCAAAGGCAGCCGACGATTAAAAAAACAAGTCTTTTGAGTTTCATTTTTCTTTCCTTTTCAGCTCATTCTTCCGTGCTCCACCGAATAAATCCTATCTGCAATTCGCATGGTGGATTTGCGGTGGGAGACGAGAAGAACGGTTTTATCGTTCTTTTCGGTGTCGAGAGATTTAAGTATGATTGCTTCATTCAGGCTGTCAAGATTGCTTGTGGGTTCGTCAAGCAGCATAAACGGAGCATCGTGCAAAAAGGCGCGGGCAATGCCTATTCTTTGGCGCTCTCCGCCCGAAAGGGTGTCGCCCAGCTCGCCAACGGGTGTGTCATAGCCGTCCTTTAGGGTCATGATAAAATCGTGAACCGAGGCTTTTTTGCAGGCCTCCTCGATTTCCTTGTCGGTGGCGTTTGTTTTTGCAATGCGAATGTTGTTTTTTATGCTGTCGTGAAACAGGTGGGTCTCCTGAGTCACAAAGCTTTCGGCGTTTCTCAGACTTTCGGTGTTGATTTTCGAAATGTCGGTATCGGAAATGCGGATTTGCCCCTCTTTTGTGTCCCAAAACCGCATAAACAACTTGAGAAGTGTGGATTTTCCGCTTCCGGAAGCGCCCGTTATGCCGGTGACCGAGGCTTTGGGAATGTCCACCGACAAATCTTTTAAAATAACGTCTCCGCCGTAGGAAAAGGTGACATTTTGTGCGCCGGCGCCGGAAAATTCAATGTCCTGTCCGTCGGATATTTCCTCGACGGCGGGACTCTCTTCCAAAATGTCGAGAACGCGGTTGCCTGCGGCAAAGGTGTTTTGAAGTGTGCTGCCGAGGTTTGAAAGGGCGACCGTTGGGCCGAAGGAGCTCATTAAAGCGATTGTGGGAATGACTGTTCCCGCAAAATCAATGCTGCCGTTTTTGTAGAGAGCGGCCGACGCAAGAAGCATTATAAGATCGAAAATCAGAATGACCGTTCCCGTAACGCCTTGGTTTTGTGACGCACGGTTCTTCATGCGCTTTTGGGCGGCCGACAGCCCGTCGATTTTCACGTTCATTTCCTCAAGCCGTTTTTCTCCGCAGTCATATTGAAGTATTTCGGGAAGTCCGCGGAGACTGTCAAGCACAAATCCCGAAAGCTCGCCGGATTCTGTGCGGAATCGAAGCCCGTCGCCGCCGCTTATTTTTGAGGTGGCAACGGGAATTACCGCTCCGACCGTTACATACGCCGCAAGGGCGATAAGACCGAGAAGGGGGTGAAATCTGCCGATAAAAAGACAGAGAAGGACCGAAAAAAGAACGGCAATCAAAACGGGGGAGACCGTGTGGGCGTAAAAAACCTCCAAAAGCTCGATGTCGGAGGTGATAACCGAAATAAGGTCGCCCTTGTCCTTGCCCTCAAGCTTTGCGGGGCAAAGCCTGCGCAGCGCGATAAAGACCTTTTCTCTTATAAGCGCCAAAAGCTTGAAGGCGATAAAGTGGTTGCAGGATTGCTCGGCATAGCGCAAAACCCCTCTCAAAAGGGCGAACACGATGACCGAAACGATTATAAAGGTCATGGAAAAGGGAGCCTTTATGCCCGCTGCGTCGGTTACGGCATAGCCGCCGAAGATTGTTATAAAGGTTGCGGCAAGGTGGCCAGCAAGCCCCATGAAAACGGCAAGGGTCATATATCCCGAAAGCGGCTTTACAAGGCCTATAAGCCGTGCCATAACTTTAAATCCGCTGCGTTTTTTCATGCCGTCTCCTCCTTTTTGAAATTCTCGAGAGCCTGCTGAGCTTCCCAAAGCCTTTTGTAAACTCCGTCGTTTTTCAGCAGCTCACCGTGGCTTCCCGTTTCGGCAACGGCACCCTTTTCCATAACGTAAATTCTGTCGGAATTTACGACGTTTGCAAGGCGGTGGGAAATGAGAATGACGGTTTTTGTTTTTGCAAGGCTGTGTATTTCACGCATAATGTCGTTTTCGCTTTCGGCGTCTATGTTGGAGGTTGCCTCGTCAAAAATATAAACCGCGCTGTCGTGTAGAAGGGCGCGCGCCAGGGCAAGCCGCTGACATTGACCGCCCGAAAAATTCGAGCCTTTTTCCGAAAGAGCGGTGTCAAGCCCGTTTTCGCCCTTTAAAAAGGCTGCGAGGTTGACCCTTTCGAGCACCTGCCAAAGGACTTCGTCGCTGCAATCGGGATTTGCCATGAGAAGATTTTCCCGAACGGTTCCCTTGAACAGATAGCTTTTATTGTTTACATAGGTGAAATTTTTAAGCAGACTTTTTTCGCAAATGTCCGAAAGCTCACGGCCGCCCACCGTCACCGAGCCGGCATAGCCCTTGTTTTTGCCCGTGAGCACGGCCGAAATCGTGGATTTTCCGCAGCCCGATTCGCCGACAATCGAGGTAAAGCTTCCCATGGGAAACTCCATGTTTACCCGATGAAGAATTTCGCGGTCCTTTTCATAGGAAAAGCAAAGATTTCTGCAAACCGTCGAACGGTCGCCGTCAATTTGACCTTCGGCGTTTTCGGGCTCGGTAAGGTCGAGCAGACGGAATATTTTGTCGCTTGCCGCCATGCCGTTCATGGCGATGTGAAAATATGAACCCAGCAGCCGCATGGGAATGAAAAAATCGGCTGACAGCAGGATTATCAGCAGACATCCCGAAAGGGATACCCTTCCCGCCGCATATCTTGTGGAGGCCATAATCACTCCGAGAGCGGCGCCGCCGTAGGCGATAAGGTCCATAATCGTAACCGAATTAAGCTGCATGGTCAGCACCTTCATGGTGATTTTACGGAACTTTTCGGCCTGTTCGTTCATTTCCCGCTGCTTGAATTCATCGGCTCGGTATATCTTGAGGGTGGTAAGTCCCTGCAGGTTTTCAAGGAAGGTGTCGCCGAGAGCGGTGTATTGCCCCCAATATTTCGACAGCAGCTTTTTTGCCCACCGCTGAACCCCGGCGATTGCCGCCGGAATGAGGGGAACGCAGACAAGCAGCACAACGGCGCTTTCGATGTTGACAAAGCTCAGCACGGCAAAAAGAGTGAGCGGAGCCAGCATGGCATAAAAAAATTGAGGCAGATATGCGCCGAAATATGTTTCAAGCTGATCAACGCCCTCCACCGCAACCTGTACTATTTCCGAGGTGCCGACCTTTTCGTTATAGCCGGAGCCGAGCTTTAAAAGCTTGCGGTATATCATGCCGCGGAGGGTCTTTTTGACCTTCGACGACGAAAGATAGCTCATTTTTCCCGAAAGGAGAGAGCAAATATATTTCACGGCAATGGCGGCAGCCGCCATAAAAAGAACGGAAGCCGTGCTTTTTGCCGTAGCGGTGCCCTCGAACAAATCGGCCGAGAGCCTTGTAATGCGTTCCATTATTACGATGTTGGCAACAAGGGAAATCCACTGAAAGAGCACATTCCCCGCAATGTATTTTTTGCTTTGGGGAACGGTATCAATCAGCCTTTTATTTATCATCATTGTTTTTTCTCCGTTTCAAATAGCCTTTGCAGATTTTTTTAATGCCGCCCGTGAAAAGCGCAAAAACAGCCGCGATGCAAAGGGAGGCTAATCCGTATGTCAGTTTATCCATGACCCTTACCGATTGGAGGACTCGATCATCCGTTTGAGGGCCACAAAGCTTTCAGAGCTTACGGCGTGCTCCATTTCGCAGGCGTCCTTGGCGGCGGTGTCGCTGCTGACTCCGAGGCGCAGAAGAAAGCTTTCGAGAGTTTTGTTCTTTTCGTAAATTCCCTTCGCGATTTTTTCGCCGTCGTCGGTCAGATGAACCGCTTTGTTTTTGTCGAGATAAAGGAAACCCTCACGTTCAAGAGCCTTTAAGGACACCGAAACCGTCGGCCTTGTCACCCCGAGGCGGTCGGCAATATCGGTTCCGTGAACCTCTCCCGTTTTGGAAAGAAGATAAATGACCTTAAGATAGTTTTCGGTGGTTCGCTGCTGTTTCATGTGATGCTCCTTTCAGACCGGTATTATAAACGGATCGCCGTCCACGGACGTAACCTTAAGGTCGACGCCGTAGATGTCGTGTATGAGCTGCTGCCCGATGATTTCCTTCGGGTTGCCCTGTGCCGAAATTTTTCCGTCCTTCATGGCGATTATTTCGTCGCTGTAATATAGTGACTGATTGATGTCGTGAAGAACCATAATGACGGTTATGCCGAGATCCCGATTGAGCCTTTTTATAAGTCTCAGAATCTGCAGCTGATAGCGTATGTCGAGATAGGTGGTCGGCTCGTCCAAAAACAGTACGTCGGTGTCCTGAGCGAGGGCCATGGCTATCCACACCCGCTGCTTCTGACCGCCCGAAAGCTGTGAAACCGGCTTGTCCCTGTGTTTCAGCGTGCCGGTGATTTCCATAGCGCGGGTAATTATTTCCCGGTCCTCCTCGGCGTTTTTGGAAAGGCCGAAGGTGTGATGAGGGGTGCGGCCGTAGGAAACAAGCTTTTCCACGGTCAAATCCGAAGGGGCGGTGTTGTACTGGTGAACGATGGCCGCCTTTTTGGCAAAGTCCTTTAAACGTATTTCCGAAAGCGGCCGGTTGCAAAAGGAAATTTTGCCGCCGCCCGGAACGAGATTTTTTGTCAAAAGATTAAAAAGGGTGGTCTTTCCGCAGCCGTTTGCTCCGATAAGGGTTGTGATAATTCCGCTGCGGATGTCAAAGGACGCCCCTTTAAGAACCTCGTTTTTACCGTAGGAAAAGCGGAGATCCCTAACGCTGTATGTGATGTTACCGTCCGTATGCATTTTTTGACCTCCTTAAAAGCAGAATGAAGAAGGGTCCGCCCACAACCGACATAATGACCGACGCGCTGATTTCATAAGGTGCGGCGACGGTTCGTCCCACCGTGTCGGCAAGCAGCAGGGTGAAAGCTCCGAGCACCATGGAATAGGGAATAAGCACTCGGTGGTCGCTGCCGATGAGAAGTCTTGCAATGTGGGGGACTATAAGCCCGAGAAAGCTTATGGGGCCGATAACGGCGGTGGAAATGCCGGCAAGAAGCACGGCTATAACCGAAATGACGACACGGCTTTTGTTGACGTTAAGGCCGAGAGAGCGGGCGGTTTTGTCCTCGAGGGCAAGCAGATTGCAGCGAGCCGAGGCAAAAAGCGAAAGAATAAGTCCGATGACGGTATATACCGCAAGGGTGGAAAAGTCGTCCCAGGTTTTCATGGTTATGTTGGCGTTTACAATGCTTGCCACGCCCGAAAGATTGGAACCCGTCCCCGAGTTGAATGCGCTCATAAGCCCCGAAAACATAGCGTTTACCGCAACGCCCACAAGAATTATCCTCAAGGGGGAAAGGCCGTTTTGATAGGAAAGCCCGTAGACAAGTATGAAGGCGAGCATACCGCCGGCAAAGGCAAAAAGCGGCGTAAAGAAATAAAGAGACGGGAAAAATGCCGTTATGAGCACCGCCGCAAGGCTGGCGCCCGAGCTTACGCCGATTATACCCGGGTCGGCAAGGGGGTTTTTTATGACCGCCTGAAGCAGCACGCCGGAAACCGCCGTCGCCGCCCCGCCGAGCATTGCGATGAAAATGCGGGGAAAGCGCAGGTCGTAAATGGTGGAAACATTTGAATCGAATTCCACAAAAAGTCCTTTGAACAGCTCGCCGGGGCTGACCTTAAGGCTGCCGGTGTTGACCGAAACAAGAAACAGCGCAAAAAGAGCGGCCGAGGTTATGACAAAGGACAGTATTTTTTTTCTTGTCGAAATCAAAATTCGATACCTCCGTAGTTTTTACGAGCGCCGGAGCAGTCCGACGCCCGTGTTTTGACCGAATTTCGCGGCTTCGGCCTTATTCGCCGTAAAGCATGGGCTGAAGCGCCTGCAAAGCGTCGCCGTAACTGAAGTTGGCGCTCATGTTGAAAAGAGCGGGGTCAAGGTCATAAACCCTGCCGTTTTGTACGGCACGGAAATGCTTCCAGATGTCGTTTGTGTTGAATTCGTCGGCAAACATCTGCTTTACCTGATCGGGCAGCGCGTGAGCCGCGCGGAGAATTATGTCGGGATCCTTTTGCTGCATATCCTCGGTGTTGGCGGTCAGAAACTCCTCGCCGCCGCCGTCTCCGTAGATGTTGGTTCCGCCCGCAAGCTTTACGAGACTTCCCACATAGCTGCCGTCGGTGGCCACGATATAGGAACCGGGGAGTCCCATGAGCACAAGAACCTTGGGACTTTCCTTGTCCCCGTTTTTGTCCTTGTATTCCTTCATAAAGCTGTCGAATTCTTCAAGCATGGCCGCGGCCTGCTGCTCTCTGCCGAATTTTTTACCCAGTCCTTCGATTGAGGAATACATACCCTCCACACTTTTTAAATTAAGAAAAATCGATTTGACGCCGATAGAGGCATATTTGGGCTGAAGGTCCGACTCAAGGGAGCTCGGAGAGAGAACATAGTCGGGATTTAATGATTTGAGGATTTCAAGGTCGGGGTTCATGGCCATGCCGACCTTTGTGAGATCCTGATATTTTTCGGGAAGGGTGCTGTTTGTCTGACAGACCCCCACAAGGTCAAGATCGAGCCTGCTGCATATTTGGGCAACGGCCGGGGAGGTGGCGATAAGCCGTGTCTCCTCGGAAACGTCCTGCACCGACGATGCTTCGTCGGGGTGCTGATCAACGCACCCGCAAAGGCAAAAAAGCATGGCCGCGCAAACGACTGCCGAAATTAAAGATTTGAATTTCACTTTATGCACCTCTTATCTTTTTTGCGGAAAAAGCAAAAATACCATACAAGGCCTGCCGCTGCCAAAAGGGCAGCGCCGCCGAGCACCCACCAAATTGCCGAGCTCTTTTTTGTGTCTTGCTTCGGGGCTTCGGCGTCGCTCTGCAAAAGATTGCCCGACGCGTCGAATTCCTCAAGCCCCGCGGCCGAAACTTCGTCCGAAAGGCTTTCTGCAAAGGAGTTTTCGGCGGACACGGAGCTTTCGACCTTTGAAACCGCCTCGGCCGTGTCGGCGGGAGCGCTTTCTGCTGCCGCGCTGCTTTCGGCAGGGGTCTTAGCGTTTGCGCCGGAGGGAGAGTCGGTCTTATTCCCGGAGGAGGTCGCTTTGGCATTTACCTTGACCTTAGATATAAAGTCCTCGGAGCCTGCGTGAAGATCGGAAACGGTTATGAAGAATATAACCTCGCGCCCCATGGGGACGACGTACATATTACAGCGGATAATCGAGTTTTCGCTGTTGACTTTCATGCGAAAATCAGCGGTATTTGCGGTGTAGTCCTCCTGCATAAGCTCGGAGGAAACCGCCTTGCCGTCAACCTGAAATTTCGGGTCCTGAATATTGTCCATAAGCTTTAAGCGGACGGTAATAAAGGTGTTGCCGCTTGGGTCGACCTCCACGAGAGCCTTGTTATAGGTGGCGCTGTCGGTCATGGACTGGCCGAGCACGGCCGAGCCCTCTCCGCCCGAATCCTCCACCTTTCCGGTCACGGGATGCTTATAGTGGGGAGAGGCCGTTGCGATGTATATTCCGTTAGATGCTGCTAACACCGGCAGAGAAGTAATGCCCGCCGCAAGGACGAGCATTACCATCATACCGCACAGCGCCCGAAAAGCTTTTGCTGCGGTAATTTTCATTTATTATTCTCCTTTTTGGGATTTACGGCTTTTAAGGCAGTAAACCAAAGCGCAAGCCGAAAGAAGCAGGGCGAGAACGAGCAGAACGCTCATGCCGCTGTCTCCCGTTTTGGGAACTGAGTTGCCCGAGACGGGGGAGTCTGCGTCGGAAGAACCGTTTACGGAGGAGTCGTCCGCAGAGGAACCGCCGTTTACAACGGAGGAACCGTCATCGGGGGTTTCGGTATCGGAGCTTGCCGCTGTCTCTGCGAGGGCGTAAACTCCGGCGGTTTTGGTCACGGCGGTATAACCGTCCTTTGACAGAGTGCCCTTAACAAGGGTCTTGCTGCCGTCGTCGTTTATTCTGTAAAGCGAGAGGTTGTCCGAGGAACCGTCCGCAGAGGGATAAGTGACGGTTACGGTGCCGGTGGGAACGACTTCATTGCCGTCCTTGTCGGTAAAGCTGATTTTGTAGAGCTTGAATTTGCCGATGCCTTCCAAAGCCGAAACAGCCTTGTCGAAAAAATCGCCCGAGGTGATTTCGGTTACGCTTACTTTAACTCCCTCGGGAAGAACGCCCTTTTCGGTGGTGACTCTGACTCCGGTTGCCGGGTCGGTATAGTCGACGGCGGGGGAGAGCTCCTCGGGATCGTCCGGCTTAAAGGAGGGATCCTTGTCGTCGGTCTTTTTGAGGGTGGAACGGTCAAGCTTCATGAGAACATCCTGGTCTCCGTTGCCTGCCGCGATGTCCTCCATTACGGGGACAAAGACGTGAAGGGGAATAAATCCGTCGCTGTCTGCCTTGGCGGCCGAAACAACGGGGAAGGAAACGGTTTCGGGATATTTAACTCCTTCGGCGCTTCCTCCGGGAACGTTAAATTCATCGGTGACATCGGTTCCGTCGGCATTTTTCTGAACGGTGATGACCTCGGCGGCCTTGAGCACGCCTTCAACGGTGCCGTATTTGCCGAAGGTGTAACCGTCTTCATAGTAGGAAAGCTTGGCAAGATAGCCGAAACGGTTGAGGTAATGAAGTCCCTTGAAGTTAACGGTGAGGGTGTAGTTTCCGTCCTTGACGGTGAGCTTTGCGGTGTGATTTACCGCGTCGTTGGACATGGAGAAATCGGTGCGGTTCATTTTTACCATGGTGAACTCGATTGAATAAACACCGTCGGGAAGCTTGGCAAAATCAAGCTTTGAATCGTCGATTTTTTCAAGAGCGGCAACGGCGTCGTTAACAGCCTTTGCCATGGCGTCGACCTCGGCCTGTTCGGTGATGTTCTTGCCGCGGACAACGGCGTCCTTTGCGGCGTTAAGCGCCGCTACCGACTGCTCGGTATAACCCGAAAGATCGGCGGGAATGGAGGCGAGAGCCTTGTCAACCTCGGTGTAGTCGGCGTCAAGATAAACAAGAGCGGCGACTGCATCGTTAATGGCTTTGGCCATGGCGTCGACTTCGGCCTGTTCGGTGACGGTCTTGCCGCGGACAACGGCGTCCTTTGCGGCGTTAAGCGCCGCTACCGACTGCTCGGTGTAAACCGAAAGATCGGTGGGAATGGAGGCGATGGCTTCGTCAACTTTGGCGTAGTCGGCGAGGAGCTGAACAAGGGCGGCAACGGCGTCGTTAATGGCTTTGGCCATGGCGTCGACCTCGGCCTGTTCGGTGATGTTCTTACCGCGGACAACGGCGTCCTTTGCGGCGTTAAGCGCCGCTACCGACTCCTCGGTGTAAATGGAAAGATCGGCGGGAATGGAGGCAATGGCCTCGTCAACTGCGGTATAGTCGGCGTCGATGTAGGTCAGCCCCGCGGTGTTGGTGTCAAGGTATCCTATGTAAAGCTCAACCTTTTCCTGGGTTTCAAAGCCGTTCTCCAGCAGATAGTCGATACCTGCTATGGTGGCGGTAAAGCTGTTCCAGCTTTCGGTGGTGTAAAGGTCTCCGCCTGCGGCTTCAAGCTCTTTGGCTTTTGCAAGCTTTTCCTTTATAACGTCAAGGGAAAGTCCGTAGTTGGGGTCGTTTGGAATGGCGTCAAGGGCGGTCTTTGCATTTGCGAGAGCCTCTTTGACGGCATCTTCGTCCTCGGCGGCGGTAATGGCCGCTACTCCGTCGGACAAAGCCTGTTCAACGGCCTTTTTTGCAAGACCCTTGTAGTCGTCGGCGTTTTTATAGGCAATGAGCTCGGCGACGGCGTCGGCCTTTTTGCCGTTGAGAATTTCCTCAAGCTCAAAGGCGAGAACGGGATAGCCGTCGTTGATGTTTTCGGGGTCCTTACCGTAGGAAGAGGCGGCCGAGCCGAGAGCGGTGAAGAAATCGTTGGATTTGAACCACTGCTCGTCGTGGAATGCGCTGGAGCTTACAAGTCTTAAAGCGGAGCTTATGCCGAGAGTGCAAAGCTCGTCGGCGGTGCCTTCGAGAGCATAGCTGTACAAGATCATGCCGCTGTACATTTTACCCACAAGACCGCCGGAGCTCTCGATTGAAGTTACCGTTCCGGTGATTTTGCCGGTGGAGTAGGATGCGGTGAGCATGGAAAGATCTCCGCCCGAGTAGCTTCCGATAATTCCGCCGACGGTGTGCTGAGCGGTGACGTCTCCGCGGTTGTAGAGATTGCCGTAAACGCCCTGAACGTCGGTGCCGGTGGAGGTTGCGGTTCCGATAATTCCGCCGACGGCCGAGCCGTTTCCGTAAACGGTACCTTTGTTAAAGCAGCTGATAACACCCTTGGAGCCGGAGCGTACAAAATAGTTGCCCACGATTCCGCCGGCGGAGCCGCCTGCGTTGATGTTTCCGGTGTTACTGCTGTTGCGGATGTAGCAGCCCGAGGCATAGCCTGCGATGCCGCCTACCTTTTCCTGAAGCGTTGCGGTTATGTCGGCGATGTTTGTGCAGCTGTTGATGTCGGAGTAGATGGCTTCTCCCGCAACGCCGCCTGCCGCCGCGACATAGTCGTTGTTGTTTACGCGGTCAATTGTAATGCCGACGTTTGAATGAATGTTTTCGATGTTGGTGTAAAGAGCGCCTCCGATTACGCCGCCGACGTTTGTGGCGGTTGTGCGGATGACACCCTGAACCGTAAGGCTCTTAACCGAAGCCTTTTGGTCGTCGCTTCCCTTTATGTAACCGAAAAGTCCCTGATAGTTGTCGGTTCCCTTGACAACAAGATTGGAGACCGTGTGGCCGTTTCCGTAAAATGCTCCGGTGAAGGGGTTTGAGGAGGTGCCGATGGCGGTCCAGGCCTTGCCGTTAAGGTCGATGTCGTTTTTAAGGAATACGCTGTCGAATTTCTCGCCCGAATTTACCTGCTGTGCAAGCCAGGCAAGCTCTTCGGCCGAGCTTATGTCCACGCTTGTTCCGAGAACCTCGGGCTGCTTGACGGTGACGCCGTCCCAGCCTTCCTCGGTTCCGACCTTTTCAAGTCCGTTTACGGCGTTCTTGATTGCGTTTACCGCATTGTCAACGTCCTGCTGTGTTGCGTTCGCGTTTGCAAGCACGGCCTCGGCGGCGTCAAGAGCCTCGGTGAGCTTTTTATAGCTTTCGGCGGTGTAGAGGGTGGAGTCGATTTCGGTTATGCTTTCGATAAGCTCGCAAAGCTCGTTTGTGTCGACGGTGGTAAGTCCCTTTATGGCGTCGTCGAGCTTTTTGGCCATTTCCTTTTTCTCGTCGTCGGAATATTTTTTAAGGTCAAGCACCGGCTGTGCGGTGAATCCCGTTCCGTTCAAATCGAGAATACGCTTTGCCCAAACGTTTTCGAGGGCGTCGTGAACCTCGGTCTTGGCCGACTCAAAGGCCGAAACGCTTGCGGCGGTGTAGCCGTCGGTGGAGGTGTTGGTTGCCTTATAGTACATATACTCGACGTTTTCGTTGGGATTGTCGATTTTCTCGAGAGTTTTCCAATTGACCTCCATGCGGGCATACTGGTCACCCGAAGAAGCCGAAATGTCAAACATGACAGGCACAAAAACGTGGCAGAAGGCGGCCTGCTCGAAGGTGTAATCCTCGGCCTTGGTGGGAACGGGTTCGTCCTCGTCCTTTACCATGACGGGGGTCACGTCAAGGGACAAAAGGTGGGAATAAGGCTGATCCACAATGTTGAGATAGCTCTCTTCCTTGCCGAAGCCTGCGGGACGGAGCTTGTTGCCGTCGAATTTATACTGCGAATCGGGATTGTTATATCCGTCGTAGACTATTTCGCCGTCAACCGTTTTCTGATAGGTGAGAGTCCCGGTGGGATAAAACACGGTTTTTGCGTCGTTGGTGTTGGGCATTCCGTACTGGGAGAAGCTGCCGGGATATATTCCCTCAAGCTCCATCATGAAGCCGTACATTCCGAGATAGCCCATGGGCATGAATTCAAGCAGAGCCGTGGCCTTGCCGTTCTCCACAATCACGATGGGACGGTACTCGGTGTCCTCGGTCTGTTTTGCTTTGTAGCTTTCGCTGCCTCTGAGGGCGGCGTTACCCATAGAATAATTCTTGGGGTTGCTTGCGTTTTTCATGTTGATGTCGGCATAATATACGCCGTCGGCAACATCGGTGGGTACGCCCACATAGACTGCTTCTCTGGTGACTTCGCCTGCGGCAAATGCACTTGCAAGCCCCGAAGTCAGCAGCAAAGCGGCCGCAAGGGCGACCGAAAGAACGCGTTTGACGAGTTTCGATTTTGTTACTGTCATTTCTTCCTCCTGATCTCTTCCCTAAAGGGAATTAAATTCTTAGTTAGCACAAGCTAACTTATGGCTTTATTATATCATCGCTTTTTCGGTTGTGAAGATGTCTTTTGGTTGCACGGGTGCAACAAAAAAGACGTTTTTTCAAAAGGAAAAGGTCAAAATCCCTTGAAAAAACGCCGTTTTGCGGGTGTTGCGGTACTGCAACAACTTTTTTGATTGCATCTTTTTATATGAGAATTGTGAAAATTGCCTCGGAGGCGGGCATGTGGATGGGCCCGGCAGAGCATTCCATTTGAAGGCAGAGACTGCCGTGGAGAATTTGTCCCACGCCCGAGCCCACGCCCACAAACTGCAGCGCGTCGGCGGGAAAGGAAAAAATCCCTCCGTTTGACTCGGCGCTGACAAATCGCCCCGAATCGAAATATCGTATGTTTTTAACCGTGCCGCTGATGAGATTTCCGCTCAGGCGGGACTTGGCCGACAGCGAAACAGAGCGCAGACGGACCGTTCCCACCCCGTCCTTGACATAAAGCGTGCATGGGTGTTCAAAGCCCTCGTTTGCCATGGAAAGATTGCTGCCGTTTTTTATGTGCTCGCGAAAGATGAGAAAGGGAAAGGAATAGCATCCGTCGGCAAGCTTTTTGCAAAGAAGGCTCCCGCCGAATTGCTTTCTGTCGCGAAGCTCGTATTTGACGCGGTAGCGTTCCTCTGTGGCCCTGATTGCCTCCATGGTGCTGTCGGTACAGTAAAGCGCCCAGTAAAAGGCGTCTCGCTTGGCGCTTTCGATGTCGACCCCCTCGTAAAGGAGATGATTGAGCGTGATTTCCAGTCTTTCGGAATATTTTTGCGCCGCAATATAGCCTTTTTCGGTGATTATGGGATTTCTCACATCGTCGCGGTTGATGTAACCGTCCTTTTCAAGGGAAGAAACGGCTCGGCTGACCGAATATTTTTCCTCTCCGAGGGTCCTTGAAATACCCGTGACGGTGCAGTCCTCGGCGTTGGATTTCAAAAAGCAAAGCAGCACGCGAAGCCTTAGTATCTTTGAGTTTTCTTCCATGAATATCCTTCCTTTATGTGGTTAGCTTTTGCTAACCCTTGGCCGAAAATTTTGCACCGATAAACTCCCGCCTAGCGGGTGCGGTGCGTCCTTATTTAAATTATATCACAACAAAAACATAAAAACAATACGGTATAAAAAACCTCCGAAAAAAATTTCGGAGGCCTGAGTTATAAATATAATAATGTAAGAAAGTCATTCGCCGAGAACGATGGGTTTTATATTTCGGTGGCAATATACGCTGAGCACAAGGCCGATTCCGAGATAAAGACATACCGTGGATGTTCCGCCGGCGCTGAAAAAGGGGAGGGTGACGCCGATAACCGGCAGGAAGGACAAAACCATTCCGATGTTTATGATAAACTGGCCGGCAAACATGGCAAAAACGCCGGTGCAAATTATTTTTCCCGCTTTGTCTCTCGATTTTCTCGCAACCTTGAGAATTCTGAAGCAAATCGCCGTTATAAGGCCGATTGCGAGAAGGCAGCCGATAAAACCGAGCTCCTCTCCCACCGAGGCAAAAATGAAATCGTTAAATCCCAGAGGGATTTTTCCGTCCTGAACATAGGGGCCGTTAAAAAGACCGTATCCGAAAAGGCCTCCCGAGCCGATGGCGGTTTGGCCGCGGTATTGCTGATAAATTATGTCGGTGAAATTGTCCGGGTCGAAAAGGGCGAGAATACGGTTCTTTTGGTCAGTGTTCATGACGAAAAACCAAAGAACGGGAAGCGAAACGGCGGCAATTCCGCCTGCGGCCGCAAAGTAGATTGCCCGAACACCCGCCGCAAAAAGCATTCCGAGGAATATAAAAAGGAGCACCATAGCGCTGCCGTCGTCGCCCTGAAGATGTATGAGCCCGACGGGGAAAAGACCGTGGATGCACAGCAGCGCAACGTTTTTAAAATCGCTTATACGCTCGGGTCTTATGGAAGAAACGTGTTTTGTGAAGGAAATGATGAAGGCGATTTTAAGAAGCTCGGAGGGCTGAATGGTTTGTCCGAAGGGGAGCTGAAGCCACGCCTTGTCGTCGGTGCCCTCGGGGGCAAATCCGAATTGAAAGGTCAGCAGCACAAGTCCCACGGCGAATGCGGCGAAAAAATACCATCGCTTTAAAAAAATCTGATAGTCGATCATGGAGATGAGAATGGCCACAAAAAGGCCGAGGGCAAAGCCGATGAGCTGGACGGCGAATTTTTGAAAACCGCTGCCTATATATGTGGCCGAAAGAACCATAACGGCGCCGAAAAGACTTGCACAGGTGCAGAGCAGAATAAGAATTTTGTCGGTTTCACGAATGTAATCGGCAATTCTTTCGAAAAATTTTATCATGTTAAAACCTCAAAGGTGTTTTTTTTCATTATAGTGGATTTTCTTAATATATTCAAGTAAAAATACTTCACTTTAAAAATAAAATGTGATACAATGAAAAAAATGCGTTTTTCGGCAGCTGCCGAGCCGTGCGCCTTGCGCTCGGAATGATTTAAGGAGTTTTTTGTGAAAAAGGAATTTATAACCCTCTCTGCCGCCGAAACCGAGGCGGCGGGGGAGAAGCTCGGCAAAGAGCTTGCAAAGCAAAAACAGCCTGCCGTTATCGCCTTTTTCGGCGGAATGGGCATGGGAAAAACCGCCTTTGTGAGAGGTCTTTGCAGAGGAGTCGGATATAAAGGCGAGGTGTCCTCTCCCACATTTGCCGTGGTTCACGAATACGAGGGCGGGGTTCTGCCGGTTTATCACTTTGATATGTACCGAATTTCCGATGCCGAGGACCTTTATTCCTGCGGATTTTACGACTATCTCGGGTGCGGAATTTTGGCTCTTGAATGGAGCGAAAATATAGTTGAGGCGTTGCCCGAGGATTTTATAAAAATCGAAATTTCCCGCGGGAATGCGGACAATGTGCGCAAATTTGTTGTCGAAGGAGCGGATACAGAGTGAATATTTTTGCCGTGGACACGTCGGCCGTCGCCGCCTCCTGCGCTTTTTTTGACGGGCAAAAGATAATTTCCGAATTTTACACAAATGTGGGGCTTCAGCATTCGAAAACCCTTGCCCCCATGATAGAAAGCGCCCTCAAATGTACCGAAATGAGCCTTTCGGACGTCGATGCTTTTGCCGTGTCGAAGGGACCCGGTTCCTTTACGGGGGTGAGAATTGGCATTTCGGCCGTTAAGGGTATGGCCTTTGCCGAAAATAAGTCCTGCGTCGGGGTCTCCACCCTCGAGGGTCTTGCATATAACCTTGAAACGGCAGAGGGAATTATCTGCCCCGTTATGGACGCCCGCTGCAATCAGGTCTATAACGCCCTTTTTGAATTTGAAAAGGGAAAGCTTAAAAGACTGTGCGATGACAGGGCGATTTCGGTGGACGAGCTTCAAAGTGAACTGAAAAATGAAAAAAAATCGGTTTTTTTTGTTGGAGACGGAGCCGAAATGTGTTATAATACCATGAAGGACAATTTGCAGGGGGCATTTCTTGCTCCCGAGCAGGTCAGATTTCAGCGCGCCTCGAGCGTGGCAAAGGCGGCGCTTTTCGCGGTGCAAAGAGGGGAGACCCTTTCCGCGGGAGAGCTTATGCCGTCATATTTGAGACCTCCCCAGGCCGTCAGAAATCTTAAGAAAAACACAAAATAAATTTATTTCTGAAAGGAAATGATAGTATGAAAATTGCCATTGGCTGTGACCACGGCGGATTTGAACTCAAGAACGAAATTAAAAACCACCTTGTCGAGCGCGGTTTTGCGGTTGAGGATTTCGGTATCACCGAGCTTCACAAGGTTGATTATCCCGAAATTGCCGTCAAGGTGGCTCATGCCGTCGCCGACGGAAAATGCGACAGGGGAATTCTTGTCTGCGGAACCGGAATCGGTATGTCCATAGCCGCAAACAAGGTCAAGGGCATACGCGCCGCCGTCTGCTCCGACCACTTCAGCGCCAAATACACAAGACTTCATAACGACGCCAACATCCTTTGCATGGGCGGCCGCGTGGTCGGCCCCGGAGTGGGAGTCGAGCTTGCCGACCTTTTTGTCGACACCGAGTATGAAGGCGGGCGTCACGCCAAAAGAGTCGCCATGATCGCCGACATCGAAGAAGGAAAAATGTAATTCAAATAAAGGAGAACAATTATGGAAAACGTAACCGTTGTCAATCATCCTCTTATTCAGCACAAAATGACCTTTATCCGCAAAAAGGATACCGGCTCCAAGGAATTCCGCGCCCTCGTGTCGGAAATCGCCACCCTGCTTTGCTATGAGGCCACCCGCGATCTGCCCCTTCAGGACATCGAAATCGAAACTCCCATTCAAAAGACCACCGCAAAGGTCGTCGCCGGAAGAAAGCTGGTCGTGGTGCCCATTCTCCGCGCGGGTCTCGGTATGGTCGACGGTATGATGACCCTGCTTCCCGCCGCAAAGGTCGGCCACATCGGTCTTTACCGCGATCCCGACACCCACAAGCCCGTTGAATATTACTGCAAGCTGCCCGAGGATATGCCCGAGCGCGACGTTATCGTGGTCGATCCCATGCTTGCCACCGGCGGCTCGGCTATCGACGCCGTTACCCAGATTAAACAAAGAAATCCCCACAGCATTAAGTTTGTCTGCATGATTGCGGCTCCCGAGGGACTCAAGGCCTTCACCGAGGCTCATCCCGACGTTCCCCTTTTCACCGCCGCCGTTGACGAAAAGCTTAACGAAAACGCATACATCGTTCCCGGTCTCGGCGACGCCGGCGACAGAATTTTCGGAACCCTGTAATTTCGGAGGAAAATTTTTATGGCAATGATTTGTAACGACGACTGCCTGAGCATGCTTGAGGGCAGAGAAACCGAAGGCGGGGGAAAAAACTCCCATGCCGCCGCATTCCCCAAGGGTATTCCGGTCAGCTTTAAGTATGACGGAGAGGAAATTTCCCTTCACGACGCAAAGTGCGAGGAGACCGTCACGGGAGAGGAAAACAATCAGAAAATTTTCCGCCGCACCGTGCTTGAAAACGGCCTTGCGGTTGAAATGAAGGGCAGCTTTTATGACAACCGCGTGGTGGATTTTACTGTTTATTTCGAAAACACCACCGGCGAAAACACCAAGCAAATTACCGATATTAACGCCTATGACCTCAATTTCAAGCCTCCCTTCAAGGGATCGGTCAACATGTCGGCTCACCTTGAAAACCCGAAATATGTCATGGGAGATGAGGATCGCCCCGTAATTCACCTTATGCGCGGCAACGAGGGCTGCAAATTCGCCACTCTCGAGGAAATGAGCGAGGAGTTCAAGACCCTTAAAGAGGACGAAAGCTTTGAATGCACCGGCTGTTCCTGCGGCGAGTATTATTCTCCCTATTTTATAACCGATTGGCCGGGCGGCGGAGTCTGCCTTGCGCTCGGTTGGAGCGGCTTTTGGAAGGCCTATTTCCACATTAAAGAGGGCGTAATGTCCTTCAAGGGCGGTCTTAAGCGCTGCAATTTCTATATGAAGCCCGGCGAAAAGCTTCGTATGCCCAGAGTTATGTATGTATACTGGGAGGGCGAGCCGGAGGACGGATACAACGCCTTCCGCAGAGCCTACATAAACTATGTCGCCCCGAGAGACACCGACGGAAAAATTATGTTCCCGCCCATTTCCTCTCCCTGCCCCGACGAAAACGCCACCAACGGCGAAAATGAAATAAACTGGGTTCAGAACGTCATGGACGATACCGGCGCCGAGATGTATTGGCACGACGCATGGTGGCATGTGGGCGGCTTCCCCGCAGGTCAGGGAAACTATACCTTCCCCATCGAGAAGAATGTCGACCACGAGCGTTATCCGAAGGGTGTTAAAATCCTCGGCGACATTGCCCACGAAAAGGGCTATAAATTCATGCTGTGGTTCTCTCCCGAGTTTTATCCCGAAAACTGCACCATGGCCAACGAGCACCCAGAATATATTCTTCACGAGCCCGGCCGCAAGGGCGGTACGCTGAACATGGCGAGCGACGAGGCTCTTGATTACATGATTCGCTATCTTGACGAGTGCATCAAGACCTACGGCGTCGACATTTTCAGAACCGACGACGGTATTCACTGGGGCGATGTTTTCGCCAACGAGGAGGAAAACCGCGAGGGTGTGCTTGAAATCAAGGTGGTTGAAGGTCTCTACAAGCTTTGGGACGGAATTCGCGAGCGTAATCCCGGCCTTATCGTTGACAACTGCTGCGGCGGCGGAACGAGACTTGACCTTGAGCTTTGCTCCCGTTCCTATTCTCTTTGGAGAACCGACAGCTCGGTTTGGTATCATGTTCTCGGAGATATGCTCCGCCACCCCGTGCTCAATCAGACCATAAATATGAGTCTCAACCGCTTCGTTCCCTTCACCGTCTGCGCCACCTGCAACTATGATCCCTATACCGTCCGCAGCGGCTTTAACGGCGGTCTCACCATAAACATGGATCTCAGAAAGCCCGATTTCGACAAGGCCGAGCTTCGCAAAGCCTATGCCGAGGTCAGAAGACTCCGTCAGTATTTCCTCGGAGATTTCTACCGTCTCATCAACGACGGCTACGATCCCTATTCATGGTGCTCCTATCAGTATAACGTTCCCGAAGAGAACAAGGGCTGCGTCTTTGTTTTCAGAAGAGACAATTCTCCCTATCCCGTGGCTGCGATCGGTCTTAAGGGTCTCGACCCCAAGAAGAAATATGAGGTGGATTTCTACTACGGCTATGAAAAGGCCAAAACCGAAATTCTCTCGGGCGCCGAGCTCATGAGCTATAACGTGACCCTCGAAAGCGCTCCCGGCAGCCTGCTTATGGAATACCGCGAGAGACCCGCAAGGTTCTACAGATAATGGCTACCTCCGTCGAATATGCGGAGTTTGTGCTTGAGCGCCTTTCGGAATTTGATAATGTTCGCTGCCGAAAAATGTTCGGGGAATATATGGTTTATGTTGAAGATAAACCGATTTTCACGGTGTGCGACAACACGGTTTTTGTCAAAAAGCTGCCCGAGGCGGCCGAACTTATGAAGGATTGCTCTCTCGGATTTCCTTATGACGGTGCCAAGGAGCATTTTATTCTTGACATCGAGGACGGCGAGCTTTTAAAAAAGCTTGTTCCGCTCCTTGTCAGGCTGACTCCTGTCCCTCAAAAAAGAAAAAGATAAAAAACTGCCGACAAGGCTTACTTGTCGGCAGTTTTGATTTTGCAGGGAAGAATAATTATCTTAAGGGATTTCCCACAAGCTCGACCTTGAGAATGTTGGTGTTGCCGGGGGTGTCGAGGGGGATTCCCGCCACGACCACGACCCTGTCTCCGTCGGCCACAAGGTCGATTTGTTTTGCGCAGTCCACGGCGTGGACAAAAAGCTGATCGGTGGTGTTCTGGTATCTTGCGATGACCGGGTAAACGCCCCAGGAAAGCGAAAGCTGATGAAAGGTTTTTTCCACCGGCGTTGCGGCCACAATGGGGACGTCGGGACGGAATTTCGACATTCTTCGTGCCGTTTGACCGAATTTTGTCAGCGCGATTATGGCGGCGGCGTCTATGTCCTTTGCGGTGGTGCAGGCGGCGTCGCAGACGGCGTTGGTGGTGTCCTTTGTGTCCATGTCATATTTTATTCTGCGGAAGGTGGCAATGTCAAAGGCGTCATTTTCGGCCTGCTCGGCGATTTTGGCCATGGCTCTGACCGCCTCGACGGGAAATTTTCCCGAGGCCGTTTCACCCGACAGCATGACCGCCGAGGTTCCGTCGAAAACGGCGTTGGCAACGTCGGTTATTTCGGCGCGGGTGGGGAGCTGGCGCTTTATCATGGATTCGAGCATTTGGGTGGCGGTTATAACCATTTTTCCGGCCTGATAGCATTTGTGGATAAATCTTTTCTGAAGGCCGGGAAGCCGCTCATATTCCACCTCGACGCCCATATCGCCTCGCGCCACCATGATTCCGTCGGAAAGCTCGAGAATGTCGTCGAAGGCCTCGATTCCTTGGAGATTTTCAATCTTGGCGATTATGCGAATGTCGTGTCCGCCGTTATAGTTTATGAATTTGCGAAGGTCGATAATGTCCTGCTTGCTTCTGACGAAGGAGGCGGCCACAAAATCCACGTCGTTTTCGATTCCGAAAAGCAGATCGCTTTTGTCCTGCTCGCTTAAATAGGGCATATCCACCGCCACATATGGGACGTTTATGCCCTTGCGGTCGGAAAGCTTTCCGCCTGCCTCAACGGTGCAGATTATGTCGGTTTCGGTGGTGGATTTGACCCTAAGCTTGATTGCTCCGTCGTCGACCAGAATTATGTTTCCCGCCTTTACCTGGGAAGGAAGCTCGGGAAGGGTCATAAAGACCTCTTTGTCGTCGCCCTCGACCTCTCGGGCGGTCAGCGTGAAGTCCTGCCCGTCAATAAGCTTTACCGGGCCGTCCTTCATGACTCCGGTGCGGATTTCGGGACCTTTGGTGTCGAGCATTATGGCGAGGGGACATCCCCGCTCTTTTCTTATGGTCTTTACCATGTCGATATATTTTTGGTGGCCTTCGTGGGTGCCGTGAGAAAAGTTCAGCCGAGCCACGTTCATTCCGGCATCAATCATTTTTTCCACGGTTTTGCGGTTGCTGCTTGCGGGGCCGAGCGTGCATATTATTTTTGTTCTTCTCATGTTTCTTCCTCCGTTCTTTAAAGCTTCATAAATGGAAATTTGCGCTTTCGGCTTTCTTCCTTTCGCGCAAATCAAAAACCTATTCCATCATATATTATACACGATTTTAAATACATTTCAAGAGACAAAGGCATGACCGCTTTTTTGTTCGTCAATTTTTATGATTTTTAGGTATAAAAATATGGGATTTTTTTCAAAAAACCACCTTGACAAAACTATGGGAAGGGGTTTACAATGTGTGTATAAATTGTGAACCCATATCGGTTTGCATAATTTTAAGGAGGAAAATTATGAACAGCAAAAATACCAAAAGAGCTCTTGTGTCAAGCGCTCTTGCTGTGCTCGTTTGCATAGCCATGCTCATCGGTACCACCTTTGCATGGTTCACCGATACAGCGTCCACCTCGGTCAACAAAATTGTTTCGGGTAAACTGGATGTTTTGCTTGAATATGCCGTTTCTTGGGATGCAGACGGAAATCCCACCGAATGGAAAGATGCAAAGGACCAGAGCCTTGAATTCAAAAAGGCCGCCGCAGGCGAAGCGGTTCTTTGGGAGCCCGGTTGTACATATGAGCTGCCCGAGCTTCGCGTTTCAAACGCCGGCAACCTCGCCCTTAAATATAAGGTCGCCATCACCGGTATAAACGGCAGCGCCAAGCTCAACGAGGTCATTGACTGGACCGTCGACGGAGCCGACATCGGCAAGGAATATCATCTTCTTCCCGGTGCCGCAAATGAAATTACCGTCAGCGGCCATATGCAGGAAACTGCCGGCAACGAATATATGAACGAGTCCATCGACGGCATCGGAATCACCGTATATGCCGTTCAGGATACCGTTGAAAGCGACAGCTACGGCAAGGATTACGACAAGAATGCCGACGGCACTCCCGCTTTCGACACCTGGCTCGACAATGTTTCGGCCGATGCCGAGGTTAAGGCAGGACAGGACACCGTTATTAAGGACCGCGAGACCGATCCTACCGTGACCGCCACCGTCCCCGCCGACAGCGTGACCGCCGATACCCTCACCCTTATTAAGACCAAGGGCGAGACCCCCGCAAGCATTGAGGTTGTTACCGGCACCGAGGCTGTTACCGCCGACGTTAAGATCGTCAATCAAAACGGCGAAAAGGTTGCCGCAAAAGCAGGAAAGTTCTTCACCCTTCAGATGCAGGTTGCAAAGAACGCCAACGTTATCGGATTCTATCATAACGGCGCTGCTCTCACCAAGGTTACGGCAGCTCCCACCGCAAATGACCAATATTATTATGACGCTGCGACCGGCGTTATCACCTTCACCACCGACGACTTTTCTCCCTTCACCGTTGTTATTTCCGACAGTGATTTCAATGGCGGCGACGGCACCGAGGCCAATCCTTACCTTATCGCTACAGGCGAGCAGGCTTATAACATGAGAAATGCCAAGGGATATTTTAAACTTGTTAACGATGTTGTTGTTACCAACGAGATTTATCTCTCGAGCAAAACCGTGGTTGTTGACCTTAACGGCCATTCGGTTAAGCTCGAATATGCCGATGACGTAAAGCCCAACAACGGCGGCGTGTTCAATGTTGCAGGTAAAAAGTCGAGCCTCACTATAAACGATTCAAGCGCGGCTCAGACCGGCGCCGTTATCGGTTCCGACAAGAGCTATTTGAACAAGGTCACCTCTGCCGTTCGCGTGGGTAACTACGGAAAGCTCACCATAAACGGCGGCCATTTCTATGGCACAAGCGACGAAACCTCCTGCATTTTCGTTATGACAAGCAGATCTTCGGGTTCCAAAGCCACAGTTGTTATCAACGGCGGTAAGTTTGAGACTGCAAGCGCTCTTAACGGAACATACTATGTTCTCAATCATCAGGACAGCGCCACCGCCGGCTGCACCATCACCGTTAACGGCGGCAGCTTTAAGAACTATAACCCCGGTGTAACAGTAGTTGACCCCGTCAATGCCTATACCGGAAAAATCGTCATCGGCACCGGCTGCACCACCACTTCTGAAGAAGTTGACGGCGCAACCTGGTACACCGTAAGCAAATAATTTAATCGGATATACCGATAATCAAAACAAGGCTCGAATCTTTCTTTTGAGAGGTTCGGCCTTGTTTTTTTCTGTTTATAAAACAACTTAAATCGGCAAAAAAATTGTAAATTTTCGGGTGTCCCTCTTGACAAGAGGTAGGGTGGTGGTAGAATAAATATGCAAATTGTAACCATTGCAGGAATTTGCAATATTTTCAAGGAGGAAAATTTTATGAACAGCAAAAACACCAAAAGAGCACTTGTGTCAAGCGCTCTGGCTATGCTTGTTTGCGTAGCAATGCTGGTCGGCACCACCTTTGCATGGTTCACCGACACGGCAAGCACCTCGGTCAACAAAATTCAGTCCGGTAAATTGGACGTGGATATTGTGGACGCAACGACCAATGAGACAGTTGACACTCTTAATTTCACCGACGTTGACGGAAAAACCGACATTCTTTGGGAGCCCGGCGTGACCTTCAACACCACCGAATTCAAGGTCGCAAACAAAGGCACTCTCGCTCTTAAATACAAGCTCGTTGTAAACGGCGTTGACGGAGACGAAGGCCTGCTCAAGGTCATCAAATTCTCGGTCATAAGCGGAGAAAGCACCGTTGCTCTCGACACCTTTGTCGGCCATCTTAAGGCCGGTGAGACAACCGCAAATTCCTTCAAGCTTTCGGCTCATATGGACGAGGCCGCAGGCAACGATTACATGAACAAGACCCTCAGCGGCGTTTCGGTCACCGTTGTCGCCACTCAGGACACCGTCGAAAGCGACAGCATTAACAACACCTATGACGCTAACGCAACATATCCCGAATATACCGTTGATACTGCCGCTGCGTTTGTAAACGCTGCCAAAGAGGGCGGTGTTATCACCGTTGCTAAAGATGTCGACCTCGATGAGACCGTTGTTGCCAACGGAACCGCCGTTGTCGATCTCAACGGCAAGACCGTCGCAAACACCAACGACGTTTGGGATGTTAAGCCCAACGATTGGTCGCTGATTTCGGCTCAGAACGGCGCCGACCTTACCATAAGCGGTAACGGCACTCTCAAGGCCAAGGAAAACGACTGCTATGCCGTCGACGTTCAGGACGGCTCCACCGTCACCATTAAGGACGGAACCTTCATCGGCAACATTCACGCCGTTTATGTTCAGCAGGGCACCGCAATCATCGAGGGCGGTTTCTATTCGGTTCAGCAGAAGTATCCCGATGCCTCAAAGGCAGACGAATTTGTGCTCAACTGCTATGACGCCAACCGCGAGGCCGGTGCCGCAAAGATCATTGTTACCGGCGGTACCTTCGTAAACTTTAACCCTGCAGATTGCTATGCCGAGGGTGCACATACCAACTTTGTTGCCGACGGCTATAAGGTTGTTTCGGAAGTAAAAGGCAGCGATACTTACTACACCGTTGTTGCCAAATAATCCTTTGAGTTAACGGACAACAAAAAATTACGGGAGTGACGGAAATTCCGCCGCTCCCTTCTTTAGTTAAAAAAGAACCTGCCGTGCGTTTTGCAAGGCAGGTCTTTTGCTTGATACCGTTTATTTATCAACCTTGGGAAGCTTTGCGAAAGAGGCTTCAAGGTCGGCGTCGGTGGGAATATAATCGTCCATTTTGCCGTCGTGGAATTTTTCATAGGCAACCATGTCGAAATAACCCGTTCCGGTGAGACCGAATACAATGGTCTTTTCCTCGCCGGTTTCTTTGCACTTAAGGGCCTCGTCAATGGCAACGCGAATGGCGTGACTGCTTTCGGGAGCGGGGAGAATTCCCTCGACCCTTGCAAATTCCTCCGCAGCCTCGAAAACCTTGGTCTGAGGAACCGAAACGGCTTCCATAAGACCGTCGTCATAAAGCTGAGAGAGGGTGGAGCTCATGCCGTGATAGCGAAGGCCTCCGGCGTGGTTGGGAGCGGGAATAAAGCCGCTGCCGAGGGTATACATCTTTGCGAGGGGGCAAACCATTCCGGTGTCGCAGAAATCGTAGGCATATTTACCTCTCGTAAAGCTGGGGCAGGAGGCGGGCTCGACGGCGATAATGCGATAGTCGGCCTCGCCGCGCAGCTTTTCACCCATGAAGGGAGCGATAAGTCCGCCGAGGTTTGAACCGCCGCCGGCACAGCCGATGATGATGTCGGGCTTTATGTCATATTTATCGAGAGCCGCTTTGGTTTCGAGTCCTATAACCGACTGATGCAGCAGAACCTGGTTGAGCACACTGCCGAGAACATAGCGATAGCCCTCGCTCGACGTGGCCACCTCGACCGCCTCGGAAATGGCGCAGCCGAGACTGCCGGTGGTTCCGGGATGTTCTTCGAGAATTTTTCTTCCCACGGCCGTTTCGGTGGAGGGGGAGGGAGTAACCGAGGCGCCGTAAACTCTCATGACCTCGCGGCGGAAGGGCTTTTGCTCATATGAAACCTTGACCATATACACCTTGCAGTCAAGTCCGAAATAGGAACAGGCCATGGAAAGAGCGGTTCCCCACTGACCGGCTCCGGTCTCGGTGGTCACGCCCTTAAGACCCTGCTTTTTGGCGTAATAGGCCTGTGCCACGGCGGAATTCAGCTTGTGGCTTCCGCTGGTGTTGTTACCCTCGAATTTATAATAAATTTTGGCCGGCGTGCCGAGCTTTTCCTCAAGGCAATATGCACGGACAAGGGGAGACGGACGGTACATCTTATAAAAACCGCGTATCTCTTCGGGAATTTCGATATAGGGAGTGGTGTTGTCAAGTTCCTGCACCACAAGCTCGTCGCAAAAAACGCCCGAAAGCTCGGCGGCGGTCATGGGCTCGAGGGTGCCGGGATTGAGGAGGGGAGCCGGCTTGTTTTTCATGTCGGCACGCAGGTTGTACCATGCCTTCGGAATCTCGGTTTCATCCAGATAGATTTTGTAAGGGATTTTTTCTTTTGACATAACGTATGTCTCCTTTCTTTTTTCTTTGCGGAGCGGAAAATAAAAAACTCCCGTCCCGCAGTTAAACAAAACTGCCGGGACAGGAGAAAATTTCTTCCTGCGGTGCCACCCTGCTTGGTGAAAAATCACCCACTCTGCGCATACATTCATATGCTGACCCTTTGTCACGGAGCGTCGCCCTCCGTCTCGCATACTCGGGAAACCCTTTCAGCTCGCCCTCAAAAGCCCATTCGAAAATACTTAAACTGCCGCAATCCCACCGCCTGCGGCTCTCTGAGAGGTTCGGTACAATCTACTTACTCTTTTTCAACGGTTTACTAAAGGTTATCACTTTAAACCGACTTTGTCAATAGGCTTTTTGAAATTTTTTATTTCCACTCGATTTTTGCCTTCTTGACAAGCTCATCGACAAATTTTTGATATTCTTCGTTTGCGTTCGGCTGCTTTTCAAGAGGAAGATCCTGAATATACTGCGCTCTGAGCCGGGAAATCGTGCCGACATCGACAACCGCTTCTGCGGAGTTGTCGAAATATTCATCGAGGGTCTGCCCCGTGATTTGAAGATATTCGTCAAGCTGCGACATCGCAAGGACAGCCTCGGAATTGCCGCTTTCGGCAAACTCCTTTGTGTTGTTATAGCCGTCAACCGCCGTTTGCCTTGCGTCCTCTTTCGAGGTGGTTATTCCTCTGTTTTCGGCCTCGCAAAGCTGAACCTTGTCCTCGATGCAAAGCTTTATGGCCTCATCCTTGGTTATGTATTTATAGTTTTCCCGTTCGGTCGCCTTTTGCTCCTCGTCGGCGCTTTCGGCGTCAATTTCCGCAAGCCCGTTCTTTGCCCGATTGTTTGTGAACAGGAATTTTGTTTTAATGTCCGAATCGGTTATTTCGCGTCCGTTGACCGTCAAAACGACGGTTTTCGGCTCGAGAAATATCTCGGCCGACTGCCGAAAGAGGTCGTCGTAGGACTCGGCCACGGTAATGTCCTTTACCTTTTGCGTTTGCTTTATAAGGTCGGAATTCCCCTTGCAGGAGGATAAGACCGAAATTGCCAGCAATGATGCAAGTATAATCGCCGTGTGTTTTTTGTTAAACATAAAATTCTCCCTTTTGAGTGTAAAAGTAAAAAAATAATGCTTTTTTTTACATTCCTTGCTTATCTTTTCTCCTTTCTGTTTTGCAAAAAATGTTGCGATCAATTGATTCCGACTTCAGTTTAGCACAAACCGTCATAAATGTAAATATATTTTTAATAATTTATAAATTTTTGTTGAAAAAAGCATACGTTCTGCCTTTTTACAAAAGACAGAGCGAAATAAAGGAATTATATTATGTCAGTTCAAATCGTTGCCGAGATCGCAGGTGTAGAGCCATTCGATTTTGTCGCCGTCGGACAGCGTGAAGGCGCCGCAGCTCACCGACGGAAATTCGCCGTTAACGCGATACATCCAACCCGACAAATCGCCGCCGTCAAATTCATAAATATAGTTTATTCCCTTGATGTAGGCAAGGCTGTTGTCGCCGCCGGTGCCGGTGCTTTCCACCTGTATTCCGTAGGTTCTTGAAACATCGCCGAGAATGTCAAAGGCGGTTTCTCCGCTTTCGAGAGGGATTTCGGTGCTGTCAAGAATAATGCCGTTTTCGGGGACAAAGCTGCTGTCGGACTTGCCCGTGAGGGTGTCGCAGCGAATGGAGACGGTGACCGTTCCCGCCGAACCTTCCTTTGAAACGGGAGTATAGTGATTGTCCACCGACGAAAAGCTTGTGAACGCGACCGCCAGCGAAAGCACAATGCCGATCGCGCCGACAAAGAGATAATTTTTAAGGTTTTTATGCTTCTTTAAGCGCATGACAAGGCAAACCGCGGCGCAAATCAGAAGTATGCCGAGTATTGTCCATGGCTTATAGCTTTTAAAAAAGCCTTTTTCGCCCGATTTTTCCGTTCCCTTTGAAGGAGAAATTGTTTCGGATTTCGAGTCGGCCGAGAAAATTGCCGAGTCTTCGGTCTGCTCGGCGAACTCATCACTCTGCGCGTCCGAAGAAATGTCGCCGCCGCTTTCTTTGTTCTCCGACTCGGTGCCGGAAATTTCGGCGGGGGCGTCGCCGGGTTTGGAGTCGAAGTGATTTTCACGGGGGCTTTCCGACGGGCTTTTGCCCGAATCGGAGGAGGGCAGGGCCTTTGTTCCCTTAACCGAAAGGGTGAAAAGGGAGGGCAGTCCGTTTTCAAATCGCCACAGCGCCACAAGGGAATAGAAGGCCTGAACGGTGGCGGTTCCGTTGGAGGCTCCGCCCTTTATATGGCAAAAGCTTCCGTCGGAAAGGCGAAATCCCGACAGCGCCGAAAAGACCGAGCATCCGTTTTTCACAAATCTGCCGTCGGTTTTGGGATTTATTCCGAGGGCTGTCAGCGCAACGATAACCTGAGCCGAGCTTTCGGCGTTTTCCTTGCCGTAGCTCATAAATCCGCCGCTTTCAAGCTGCTTTGAAGAAAGGAAGGAAAGCCCTCTTTCCACGGCGTCCGCCGCCGAACCGTTTTTATAGGGGGCAAGGGCGGCAAGCGCCATGGCGGTCACGTCGATATCGGAATTTGAGCCGCTTACCGACCAGCCTCCGTCGGCGTTTTCAAGGGACAGAATTTCGGAAATTATGCCGTCCTTTGAAACCGAAAGGGGAGCGCCGTTGCTTGCAAGCTGGAGCCCGAATATGTAGCTCATTATCCCGAGACTTCCCACCGAATCGGCGGCGGTTGAGGAGACAAAAGAGTCGCCGCCCTTTCCGCAGGCGATGAGCGAAAGGGCGCACCGCTGTCTCGACGTGGCAGAGGAAATTTTGTTTGAAGAAAGATAGGACGAAAGGGCAGATGAATATCCCGAAAGGTCGAGATTTTTATAGTATGCCGAAAGGCCTATGGCATACCATTCGCTTGCTCCCTTTCCCGCGCCCGAGGAAAGACCTTTTTGGGCAAGGCTTTGAACCGATGAACAGCCGCTTTCTTTAAGCCTATAATCAACAATACCGTCGATGAGACTTTCGGTCTCTCCGACGGCAAGGCAGGTTGTGCCCGCAAAAAGTATGCAGGCACAGCACAGAAAAGAAAGAAGCGATAAAGCAAACTTTCTCATTTTATTTCTTTTTAATAACAAGCAGAGCGCCGCAGGAAATCACGAGAGCGGCGGCCGAGAACACGACGGCAGAGCTGTCTCCCGATTTGGGGTTGGCAAGGTCTCCTTCGACGGTACCGCGGGTGACATCGGCGGTGCTTGCAACCTCGGTTGTTTCGGAGACGGTCGAAACCTCGGAAACTTCGGTGTCGGGCTCGGAGGTAGAGGTTTTGGGAACGGAATAAGAAATTGTGAGGGCGGGAGCGACAAGAGTCTCGGTGCTCGATACTGCGCTGACGGTATATACGCCCTGACCGGCAAAGGTCAGACCCGAAAAACGACCTTCTTCATCGGTTACTATTCCGGTCTTTTCGCCGTTTACGGTGATTTCCGCACCGGCAATAGGAGCCGAATATGCGGTGTAGTTTTCATCAAAGTAGACGCCGTTCAAAACAAAAGCGGGATTTTCGCCTTGATTTACATCGGCAACTGCCTTGTCAAAATAGCAATATCTGTCGGAAAATGCCTTAGTGTCCTGATAAACAAAGGCGTTGACGTAATCGCCGTCCTTGACCGGGTCGGCAAGGCTCCAGGCAGAGGCGTTGTTGACATAGTAGCCGTAGCTGCCGCCGTTTTCGATTCCCCAAAGCTTGGTGAGCATAAGGCCGTAGTCGGACATTTCGGAGGCATAGCCTGCTGCGGCTCCGCCCTTAAAGTAGCTTTCGTGAGCGGCATAAAGGGCATCGTTGATAGTGAGGGCGCCGTCGCCGTCGATGTCGGTTACGGTAACCTCGCTGTTGGCAAGCTCAAGGCCGCCGTTTGCAACGGTGACATAGACCTTTGCCGATGCGTCGGCAGCGGCCGATACGCCTAAAAGACAGCATATAACCGCAACGGTTGTGAGAATACTCAGCAATTTTTTCATTTTTATTTCTCCTTTATATTTCTGCTTTCGCAGTTTTTTACCTTTTCAAGCTTGTATTTCAGCCTGTTTTTCTTGGCGCGCAGCCTTTTCTCCCTGCGCTTTTGCTCGGCATCCGGCCGCTTTTCCTTTATTCCCGCCGCCTCGAGAGCCCTCGGAAAGGGACCGAAAAAGGATTTTACGGCCATAATTTCTCTGTCGGAAAAATCCGAACGCTTGGGCAAACGGTTTTCGCCGATTTTATTAAGTTCATCCTGCTTTTTGACAAGCAGAGCAATACAGTCGTCCCTTGTCAGACGGTCCTTCATTTTTTCACTTCCAAAATAAAAAAGCACTTTTTGTAAAACACAAAAAATGCAACCCAAATAAACTTAAAGAAACTCTTTTCTTTAAACGATTGGCTGCATTTTTCTTTACCCAAAAATGTCGCGGAGAACCGGACGCCGCCGACAGAGCAAGTATTCCGACTTTGACGGTAATGGCAGTTGCGACGGATTTTCACCGAACTTCCCTTTAAGGCTTTGTTTTAAAGCCGCTCTGTCGAATATTCTGTTCGGTTTGATTATATCAGCGTGAGGACAAAATGTCAACAACTCAAAAATCTTTAACCAAAAAGTATAAAAAATCCTTTGACCGAGCGAAAAAATTGTGATATAATGTGAATACAAAAGGAGTTGATCTTATGAATAAAATAATCACCGTCGGCCGAGAATTCGGAAGCGGAGGAAGAGAGCTTGCTCGCCGCCTTGCCGAGGAGCTTAATATTGACTACTATGACAAGGAGATCATCACCGAAATTTCCAAGCACACCTCCCTTTCGGAGGAGTATGTAAAGCAGGTTATCGAGCACCGTCCCCACTATCTCTATCCCATAACAACGGGGCAGAGCATTTCATATGTGGGTGAATATGCTTTTCAGCAGGTTCAGACGATTTACGGCGCTCAGAGCGAAATTATAAAAAGCATGGCCGAAAAATCCGACTGTGTTATCGTCGGGCGCTGTGCCGACTATATTCTCCGCGATTACAATCCCTTCAGAATTTTCGTCTATGCCGATATCGAAAGCCGCGTAAAGCGTTGCATGGAGCGCAGCGGAGACGATGAAAAGCTGACCGAAAAGGAGATGAAACGCCACATTCTTGCCCTTGACAAGGAACGCTCGAAATATTATGAATTCTACACCGACCGCCGTTGGGGCGACAAGCTCAACTATGATATTTGCATAAACACCTCGTTTATCGAAATAAAGAAGCTTGTTCCCGAGGTGGCAAAGCTGTTTAAATAATTTTTGCGAAACATTCGGCCGACGGCGGACCTTTGGTCTTTCGTCGGCTTTTTCGGGAGGAAAAATGATAGAATTTTTGACGGAACATATCGTTCAAATCACGGTCTCGCTGGTCATTATTGCCGCCGCAGCTGCGGTTTACAGAGGGGTAAGGCGGGCAAAAAGAAAATTCGGCGGTCTTGTGTCGCAGCTTTTGACTGCCGCCGGCGAGGACGAGCTTTGCGAGCAGAAACCCAAGTCGCTCAGCGGCTTTGACAAGCTGCTTTTGCCAAAAATCCTCAGGGATTTTCCCGATTTCAATCTGTCAAAGGTCAAGGGCGAAATTGCCGATTACATAAAGAAAAACCTTTCGGATAAGGACGGGCTTTTGATACACAATATTGTTATAAACAAGTATAACGTCACCGGTATAGAGCGGGAAATTGTTTTTCAGGCGGCGGTGCAGCACCTTGTCGACGGAAAAACGGTGCAAAGCAGATTTAATGTCTGCTATCTCTTTTCACCCGAAAAATCGGGGGACGGAACTGTGGCCGCAAACTGCCCAAACTGCGGAGCGCCCGTCTCGTCGCCGTCGGCGCGGGTATGCGAATACTGCTCGTCGCCCCTTCACAACGTTCTCGGTAATATTTGGCGCGTAACGCAGATGTATGAGAGCTGAAATTTATATATGATTTTACGAAAAATTTACATCGTTTTTGTAATTAGTGCAAGAAAAAAGTAACAAGTCGTAAACCTCACTTGAAAAAACGGGTGCGATGTAGTAAAGTAAAGATGTAATTTGGACAGATAGGAACGATTTTATGATTTCCTTAAAAACCTGCCGTAAAAATGACGTTTATATTATTTATTGCAACTTGTTTTGGAACGGCTTCAAAACGGGTTTGGCGGGTTTTCCTTTAAAAAAATTCTGACACGGCGGCTCTGAAGGCTTTTCCCGCTCGGGAAGAGGTTTTTCGGGGCTCTTTGTATGTGAGAAAGAAATTCGGAGGATGAAATATGACATCAACTGATCTGCTTTTGATGTTCGCCGAGCTTTTCGGCGGATTGGCATTTTTCCTTTACGGAATGAGCGCCATGTCGGGCGGCCTCGAGCAAATGGCCGGCGGCGCCCTTGACCGCACCCTCAAAAAGGTCACCAAAAACGGATTTATAAGCTTTCTGGTCGGCGCGGGAATGACCATTGCCATTCAGTCGTCGTCCGCCATGACGGTCATGCTTGTGGGTCTTGTAAACTCCGGTATAATGGAATTTGCCGACACCTTCGGCATGATAATGGGCTCCCACGTCGGAACCACGCTCACCTCTTGGATACTGACGCTGACGGGAATACAGGGCGACAATTTCTTCCTGACCCTTTTAAAGCCCATGACCTTTGCTCCCATACTTGCCCTTGTGGGAGTTATACTCCGAATGTTTGCAAAAAGGGAAAGAAAACGCAATCTCGGTCTTATACTCATCGGCTTTGCCGTTCTCATGACGGGAATGGACATGATGAGCGGCTCCATGGAGCGGTTCAGACAGGACCCGGCCTTCCAAAGCATGCTCACCGCCTTCACAAGCCCCATGCTTGCCTTCCTTGTGTCAACAGTGTTTACCGGCGTTATTCAGTCGTCGGCCGCCACCGTAGCCATTGTTCAGGCAATGACCCTTGCCGCCGCCGCAACCGGCTCTCCCATAACCTATCAGATCGCAATTCCGCTCGTGCTCGGCGCCAACATCGGAACCTGCATGACGGCGCTGCTTTCCAGCATCGGAACCAGCCGCGACGCAAAACGGGTGGTTGCCATGCACATCTACACCAATGCCATCGGCGGAATAGTATGTATCATTTTGATGTATATTGCCATGGCCTTTTCTCCGAACATTTTTGCCGACCCCATTTCCATGATCGGCGTTGCGGTGGTTCACACCGTTTTCAACCTTGTAAACACCGTTGCTTTTGTACCCTTTAAGAATCCCATGATAAAGCTTTGCGAAAAGACGGTCAAAAGCGGCGACAAAAACACCCACACGGTGTTTCTCGACGAGCGCCTTTTCCAAAATTCGGCCCTTGCAGTTTCGGAATGTCACAGGCTGACCAACGAAATGGCCGAGTATACCCGAACGGCCATGACCGAGGCTTTGGAGGTTATTGAGGTTTACGACGAGGAAAAGGTCGAGCACATACGGGCTCTCGAAAAGCTGACCGATAAATATGAGGACAAGCTCGGCACCTATCTTGTCAGACTGTCGAGAGGCGAGCTTTCGGACAGCGAGTCCCATTCGGTCTCCCGTCTGCTTCACACCATCGGAGATCTTGAAAGAATCAGCGACCACGCCCGCAATATAAGCGAGGCGGCGCAGGAAATAAAGGATAAAAAAATCGTGTTTTCGGTCCCTGCCAAGGAGGATTTGCGGCTTATCGTTTCGGCCGTCAGAGAGACTTTGGGCATAACCGTAGACTCCTTTGTAAAGGACAGCGAGGAGCTTGCAAGCGACGTCGAGCCGCTTGAGCAGGTTATAGACAAGCTTAAAAAGGAAATGATGGAGCGTCATGTCGACCGCCTGCAAAGGGGCGAATGTACCATACAGATGGGCTTTGTGTTTTCCGACCTTCTGACCAATTTCGAAAGGGTCTCCGACCATTGCTCAAACATCGCGGTCTACACCCTGCAGCTTAAATCGTCAAAGCTTGATTCCCATAAATTCCTCAAAAAAATGCGAAACGAGGAAAACGGCGAGTTTGTCAAAAAATTCAATGCCTATGCCGAGAAGTATTCCATCGGCGGCTGATTTGCTTCGGTAACAAAAGAATAAACCCCTGAATAGTATGTTATCAAAACTGTTCAGGGGTGTTTTTTATGCTTGAAAAATTTGAAAAGATAAGGGAATTTTCGCCGGAATTTTTTGCCGGTGCAAATTCAGCCGAGGGCTTTTTCTCCTGCTTCGACTCTCTTTACGATCCCGAAAAGGATTCCTTTTACATACTTAAGGGAGGCCCCGGAACGGGAAAATCCACCCTTATGAAACGCCTTTCGGAAAAGCTTTACGGCAAGGGCGAGGTTCCCGAGCTTTTTTATTGCTCTTCCGATCCCGATTCACTTGACGCCGTGAGATTTTTGAAGGCGCGTTCGGGAATTGCCGACGGAACGGCGCCCCATGTTATGGATCCGATTTATCCCGGAGTATGTGAGCGGGTGGTTGCGCTTGGCGACTGCTTTGACTGTGAAAAGCTCGGCAAAAGCCGAAAGGAGCTTACCGAGCTTTACAAGGCCTGCACGAGACTGCACAAAAAGGCGTCGAGATTTATAAGGGCTGCGGGAAGTCTTGCCGACGACAGCTTTTCGGCGGATTGTGCCTGCGTGGATTTTGACAAAGCGGCCGAATTTGCCGAACGGCTGTGCGATAAATTCCTCGGTAAAAAAATCGAGGGAGAGGGAAAACAAAGAAAAGCCTTTCTTTCGGGCATAACGCCAAAAGGGCTTGTCACATTTTCAAAGACTCCCCAAAAGCTGTGCCGACGGGTCGTTGTCATCGAGGACGCTTTCGGCGGAGCGTCGTCGGTCATCATGTCGGTTATCGAGGCGAGGGTGCGCCGTCTCGGGCTTGATGCGGTGATTTGCCCCTGCGCCCTTAATCCGTCAAGAAAAATCGACCATGTTCTCATCCCCGAAAAGGACATCGCTTTCTGCACCGCCGCTCCCGGAATAAAAATAGACACCGACAACAAAATAATTCATGCAAAAAGGTTTGAAAACACAGCCGAGCTCGGACGATTTTCTTCAAGACTGCGCTTTAACAAAAGGGCGTCTGCCGAGCTGCTTAAATCGGCATCGGCAATTTTGGCACAGGCAAAGGCGGTTCACGACCAAATAGAAAAACGGTATGTCGAGGCCATGGATTTTACAAAACAGACCGCTATGGGCGACAGTATTTTCGGAGACATAAAAAGCCGATTAAAATAAATTTCCGCCGTTTTGCATATATTATATCAAAATATATTGGCGGTGATGAAATGGAAAAGAAAAAGGGCTTTAAGGGTGCGCTTAAATCGGCCGCCGAAAGCTTGACCGAGAAATCATGCGTAGAAATTTTTTCCGACAACCGCGGCGTGGTGGACGGGTGCCGCGGCGTTATCGAATACGGCTCCGACATAATACGCTTTGACACCGGCTCAAAAATAACCGTGTTTAAGGGGCGTGGGCTTACCATAACCGAGTTTGAAAGAAACCGCGCCGAAATATGTGGGATTTTTTCGTCGGTGGAGTTTGAATAGGAGACCTTTATGCTTTTAAAAATTCTTTCGTATATTAAGGGCTATATAAAGGTCGGGATAAATGGCGGATTTCCCGAAAGGTTTTTAAATCTCTGCGCCACCGCCGACAGGGATATATGGCAGGTGAGACCCGAAGGGGAAGGCATGGCTTTTTGCTGCGGCATAAGCGAATATAAAAATCTCCGTTCGGCGGCCAAAAGAACGGGAGTCAAAATGCGGGTGGTCGAAAAACACGGATTACCTTTTTTGCTTAGGAAATACCGCCGACGCTTCGGTCTGCCGACCGGGGCGGCGGTTTTTTTCCTGCTGCTTTGGTTTCTTTCGGGCTCGGTGTGGAGCATTAAGGTGTCGGGAAACAAAACGCTGTCGCAAAGCGACGTGCAGGCCATGCTTTTTGAGGCCGGCATAAAAGAGGGAACCCGTGTGGACGGCATAGACGAGGAAAACACCGCCCAGCTTATAATTTTAAATCATCCCGAGCTTTCATGGATGTCGATAAACCCCATGGGAACCACCCTTTATGTGGACGTGAAGGAGCGGGTGGCTCCCCCCGACAAAAAAACGGCCGAGCCGCAAAACATAACGGCCCTTTGCGACGGGGTAATAACCGAAATTCTGGCAAGCTCGGGAGAGGCGCTTGTAAAGCCCGGCGAGGCGGTGACCAAGGGACAGGTGCTTATCAGCGGAATAGTTACATATAAGGACGGCACCACCGTGTTCAGAGCGGCCGAGGGTGTTGTCAAGGCTCAGGTGAGCAGCACGGTGCGGGTCAGGGAAAATTTCGAAAAAACCGTTACGGTCAAAACGGGTCGGAAAAAGACAAAACGTCTTATTCACTTTTTCGGTGCGGACATTCCGCTTTATTTTTCCTACGGCTTTGAGAATTTCGAAAAGCAGACCGAGTATGTTCCGCTGACGGTTTTCGGGGAAAAGCTTCCGGTGGGAGTTTACAAAACCGAGGTTTTCGAAACGGCCGAGCAGACATTTTTGAGAAACGAGGAGCAGGCGCTTTCGGAGGCAAAAAGCACGGCCGACGGCATTATTGCCGAAATGGCGGGGCAAAGCGAAATTTTCTCCCGCACCGACGAGGTGAATTATGACGGTGAGGGCGCCGAATTGACGGTTAAATTTCTTTGTGAGCAAAATATCGGCGAAAATCAAAAAATTGACATAAATTTCCCCTCTGACACTTGACGAACGCAAAGATTTTGTGATATAATACATAAAAATTATTTTTTTTCTTGTTGAAAGACGACAAAATTTTTCGAAAGACATGAAGGGCGGATCAAGTGGCAGAGCAGATTTTGAATATCGACCGTATGGAACAGGCCGCGGCTCTTTTCGGGAGCTTCGACACCAATATAAAACAAATAGAGAACGCCTATTCGGTCACCGTTACGGTCAGGGGCGGAGAAATGAAAATTTCGGGCGACGCCGAAAACGTTTCCCGCGGGGCAAGGGCGGTCAACAGCTTGCTTCTCATGCTCAACAAGGGTGAGACCCTTAACGAGCAGAATGTGGGATATGTGCTGTCTCTTGTGGACGACGGAGATGAGGATAAGCTTGCAAAACTGTCGGAAAACGGATGTATTTGCATAACTTCAAAGGGTCGTCCCGTCAAGCCCAAGACCCTCGGTCAGCAGAAATATGTCGACGCAATAAGGGATAATACAATAACTCTTGCGGTGGGTCCCGCGGGAACGGGCAAGACCTATCTTGCGGTTGCCATGGCGGTCATGGCCTTCCGAGCGGGGGATATAAGCCGCATTGTGCTCACCCGTCCTGCCGTTGAGGCGGGAGAAAAGCTGGGCTTTCTTCCCGGAGATCTTCAGCAAAAGGTCGACCCCTATCTGCGGCCTCTTTACGACGGGCTTTTTGATATGCTCGGAGCCGAAAGCTTCACAAAATATCAGGAACGGGGCAACATCGAGGTGGCTCCTCTCGCCTACATGAGAGGGCGCACCCTTGACGACAGCTTTATAATTCTCGACGAGGCTCAGAACACCACTCCCGAGCAGATGAAGATGTTTCTGACCCGTCTCGGATTCAACTCGAAAATAGTGGTAACCGGCGACATTACCCAAATCGACCTTGCCGACAGTCACAGGTCGGGACTCGTAGAGGCCACAAAGGTGCTTAAAAATATCGACGACGTGGCGGTTATCACACTTAACGAAAAGGACGTTGTTCGGCATAAGCTTGTGCAGTCGATAATCAAGGCTTATGACCGATATAATCAAAGCAGAAAATCAAGATAAACGAAGGGAGAAGAAAAATGGAAAAAGCCAAGGTAGTTTTCAGTGACAAACAGAAGGAAAGAAAAATTCCCACGGGAATAAGAATGCTGCTTCGCCGCTGCTGCAATGCCGTGCTCATTATGGAGGGCTTTGAAGGAAGCGCAGAGGTTGACATCTCCTTTGTGGACGACGTGCAGATGCACGAGATAAATCTTAAGCACAGAAACGTCGACCGCACCACCGACGTGCTGTCCTTCCCCCTCGGAGAAAACGGGGAATACGACGTGGATCCCGAAACGGGAGCGAAAATGCTGGGCGACATAGTCATTTCCATTCCGAAGGCCTATGCTCAGGCGGAGGAATACGGCCATTCCTTCCGCAGAGAAATGGCCTATCTCACCGCTCATTCAATGCTTCATCTGCTCGGATACGATCACGAGGCCGGCGGCATCGAGGCTGTCAGAATGAGAGAAAAGGAAGAAACCGTCATGGAACAGCTGGGTCTTCCGAGATCGTCAAACTATACCCTTAACTAAACGGAGAAGATATTTTGGGAAAACAAAAATCGGCATTTATTGCCATAATCGGGCGCCCCAACGCGGGTAAGTCGTCCATAATGAACCGACTGCTCGGGCAGAAGGTGGTCATAGTTTCGGACAAGCCCCAGACAACCAGAACAAGGGTCATGGGCGTGTTGACCGTCGGGGACAATCAATATGTTTTTGTGGACACGCCCGGATTTCACAAGCCGAGAACCGTGCTGGGAGAAAACATGGTCAAGGCGGTGGGAGACGGCATGAGCGACGTGGAGCTTTGTCTGCTCATTGTCGACGCCGAAAAGAAGCCGTCCGAAATCGAAAAGGAGCTTTGCAAAAAGCTCAAAAAGGGAAAACAGCCCGCCATTCTCGTCATAAACAAAATCGACCTGATAAAGGAGAAAACCGATCTTCTGTCGGTCATTCTCGAATATAACAAGCTTTACGATTTTGCCGCCGTTGTGCCCGTGTCGGCCAAAAACGGCGACGGCTTTGACGGTCTTATGGAGGAAATCGACAAGTTTGCCGAGGACGGCATACATATGTTCGATGAGGACACCCTCACCGACCAGCCCGAAAGGGTGCTTGCGGCCGAGTTTATAAGGGAAAAGCTGCTCCGAACCCTCGACAAGGAAATTCCCCACGGAACGGCCGTGGTTATAGAACGGTTTAAGGATCGGGATGACGGAATTCTCGACATCGACGCCACGATTTTTTGCGAAAAAAAGACACACAAGGGCATTATAATCGGCAAGGGCGGCGAAACCCTCAAGCGGGTCGGAACCCTTGCGCGGCGGGATATGGAAAATTTCTTCGGCTGTAAGGTCAACCTTAACTGTTGGGTCAAGGTGAGAGAGGGCTGGAGAAATCAGCGGGCCGCCATTCACAATTTCGGCTTGGATTAAATTACCTCAAATATAAAATCGTCTTTTGCAAAAAATATTTTCGGAGGGATGAAAATGTCCGAAAACGATTTGCAAAAGGCGTGGAACAGATTTTATTCCACCGGCAGGGTGAGCGATTATCTCGCCCTCTGTAATGTTAAAAACAACTTTTTTGCGGAGAAAAACAGTGAAGGAAAAAATTCGCACCGACGGACTGGTTATAAGGGAGCGCCACACGGGTGAGAGCGACCGCATAATCACCGTGCTTACGAGAGAGGCGGGTCTTATACGGGCCTTTGCCACCGGAGCAAGAAAAATAATCGGAAAATCGGCGTCCTCCACGGGACTGCTCTGTTTTTCCGATTTTGTTTTTTCCCCTTCAAGGGATTCCTTTCGGGTGAGCGAGGCGTCGCCCAAAGAGGTCTTTTTCGGACTTCGCGACAGTCTTGAAAAGCTGTCTCTCGCCCAATATTTTTGCGAGCTTGCGGGGGTGCTTTGTCCAAGCGACGAGCCGGCCGAGGATTTTCTCAGGCTTATGCTCAACTGCCTCAAATTTCTCGAGGAGGAAAGGCTGCCCGAAAATCAGATAAAGGCGATTTTCGAGATGCAGATGATGCGGCTTTCGGGCTACCGTCCGGACCTTTCGGGCTGCGGAATTTGCGGAAGAGAGGAAAATCTGTTTTTCGATATGCATGAGGGTACGGTATTTTGTGCCGAGCACAAAAAGGGCGGAAAGGCGCTTTGCAGGGACATTCTTTCGGCTTTGCGGCTTATTTCCGACAACGGCATGAAAAAAGCATTTTTCTTTTCGCTCCCCGAGGAAAAGCTGGGAGAGCTGTCAAAAATAACGGGGGAATATGTAAGGCTTCGCCTTGAAAGAAGCTTTAATACACTTGATTTTTACGAAACCATCACATCATAAGGAGAAAAGCCGTGGAAGAGCTTACAAAACGACATATACATACTCTTGATTTTGAGAAGGTGCTGACGCTGCTGAAAAAGCAGGCGGCCACGGCCGACGGCAAACAGGCGGCAGAGGCTCTCGAGCCTTCCTATGATTTTTATGAGGTTAAAAGACTTCAGAGCGAGACTCTTTCGGCCTATAAGCTGATTGCCAAATACTCGGCGCCCTCCTTCGGCGGAACCGTCAACGTTAACGGTCAGCTGTCCCGCGCCTGCTCCGGTGGAGTTCTTTCGGCGGGGGAGCTTTTGAATGTCGCCTCGGTGCTGAGGGTCATTCGCTCGCTGTCCCAGTGGAGGGATAATCATTGTCCCGACGATACGGCTCTGATGCCCTATTTTTCGGCGCTTTTTCCCAACAAATATCTTGAGGACAGAATAAACGACGCCATTATAAGCGAGGAGGAAATAAGCGACCGCGCCTCTCCCGCGCTTTTCGACATAAGGAGAAAGAAGAAGGCTCAAGGCGACAAAATCCGAGATAAACTCGACGGAATGATACATTCAAAAACGGTGCAGAAGTTCTTGCAGGAGCCCATTGTCACCATACGAGACGGCAGATTTGTCGTTCCCGTCAAGGCCGAGTGCCGCTCGGAGGTGGCAGGTCTTGTGCATGACACCTCTTCGACGGGGTCGACGGTTTTTGTCGAGCCTATGTCAGTTGTGGAGGCCAACAACCAAATAAAAATTTTGGAGGCCAAGGAAAGAGAGGAAATCGACCGAATTCTTGCCGAGTTGTCGTCGGAGGCGGCGGGATTTGCCGAAAGCATTAAGGCGGGATATGAGGCCGTTATCCGTCTCGACCTTATTTTTGCCAAAGGAAAGCTTGCCTTTGACATGAAGGCCAGCGAGCCGATTGTCAACAACGAAGGCAAAATAAATCTCAAAAGAGCCCGTCATCCTCTGATTGACCCCAAAAAGGTGGTGGCCACCGACATCAGGCTTGGAGAGGATTTTGACACGCTGATCATAACGGGACCCAACACCGGCGGAAAAACCGTGACCCTTAAAACCCTCGGGCTTTTGACGCTGATGACAATGTGCGGAATGATGATTCCCGCTGCCGACGAAAGCAGCGTGGCGGTTTTCGACCGCATACTTGTGGACATCGGCGACGAGCAGAGCATCGAACAGTCGCTTTCCACCTTTTCGGCGCACATGACGAATATAATCGAGATATTCAAGGTGTGCGACGGAAAAAGTCTTGTGCTGCTCGACGAGCTGGGCGCCGGCACCGACCCAACCGAGGGAGCCGCTCTTGCCACGGCGATCATAGACGAAATGCGCCGTCGGGGAGCGAGAGTTGCGGCCACGACACACTATCCCGAGCTTAAGGCCTATGCTCTTGAGACGGCGGGCGTGGAAAACGCCTGCTGTGAATTCGACGTGAACACCTTAAGCCCCACATATCGCTTGCTTATAGGTCTGCCCGGAAAATCCAACGCCTTTGCCATTCTTTCTCATCTCGGCATGAGCGAAAGCGTCATTAACGAGGCAAAGGGACTCATTTCCGGCGAAACAAGAAGATTTGAGCAGGTTGTCGAAACGCTCCAGCAGTCCCACGCAGGACTTGAAAGCGAGCGGGCAAAGGCAAGAGAGCTTCTTTCGAGCGCCAAGGAGCTTGAAAGAAAGTCAAAGGCCGAGCGGGAAAACCTTGAAAAGGAACGCAAAAAAATTCTTGAAAACGCCAGAAAACAGGCAAGAGACATTACCGAGTCGGCAAGAGCCGAATCGTCGAGACTTTTAAACGAGCTTGAGGACATAAAAAAGCAGTCCAAAACCGAAAATGCCGCGGAAATGCTGCGACGTGCTAAGGCAGCGGCCAAAAGAGGTCTTGAAAAGACCGAAAAGGCGGCCGACCCGGTGGAAAAGACTTCTTCGAAATATAAGCTGCCAAGACCCCTTAAAATCGGCGACAACGTGCTCATTGCCGACATCGACAAAAATGCCGTGGTGCTGTCCCTTCCCGACAAAAGCGGCAGCTGCTTTGTGCAGGCGGGCATTATAAAGACCAAGGTGTCGGTTGATAATCTACGGCTTCTCGAAAGCGAAAAGAACGTTATTCCCGAATCCTTTAAAGAACGGTCGGTCAAGGGTGTGGAATCCCGCGCTCTGCGAAAGGTGTCCACCGAGCTTGACATAAGGGGAATGGCCTCCGACGAGGGCATTATAGAGCTTGACAATTTTATCGACGGGGCTCTGCTTTCGGGTGTGGAGACAATAACCGTCATTCACGGAAAGGGAACCGGCGTGCTTAAAAACGCCGTGAGAACCCACCTTAAGACCCACAGAAGCGTAAAAAGTTTCCGCCGCGGAATGTACGGCGAGGGTGAGGACGGCGTGACCGTCATAACGTTGAAATAAAGTCTTGCGACTTTTAATATTTATTAAAGCGAGGTTAGGAAGATGTATAAATTTGATGCAAAGGACGCAACCGAAAAATGCGTGGAATGGATCAGAAATTGGTTTGAACAAAACGGCAAGGGCTGTAATGCGGTGCTCGGAATTTCCGGCGGCAAGGACAGCTCGATAACGGCGGCGCTGTGCGTTAAGGCTCTCGGAAAAGAGCGTGTTATCGGCGTCATGATGCCACAGGGCGAGCAGTTTGACATTGACTATTCAAAGGATCTGTGCGAATTTCTCGGCATAAAGAATTATACCGTTAACATTAAGGACGCGGTGGACGGAGTTTATAAGGCTATCGGCGAGTCCTTTGAGGTTACGCAGCAGACAAGGTTTAACCTTCCCGCCCGCATAAGAATGGCGGCGGTTTATGCCGTTTCCCAGTCCAATAACGGACGCGTGGCAAACACCTGCAACTACTCCGAGGACTATGTGGGATACGCCACCCGCTATGGCGACGGCGCCGGAGATTTCAGCCCCATTTCCTGTTTCACCGTCACCGAGGTCAAGGCCATGGGAAGATACATCGGACTTCCCGAGAAATTTATCGAAAAACCGCCTATCGACGGGCTTTGCGGCAAAACCGACGAGGACAATCTCGGCTTTACATACGCAACTCTCGACAAATACATCCGCGAGGGTGTCGAGCCCGACCCCGACACCAAGGCCAAGATAGACCGCATGAGGGAAATAAGCAAGTTTAAGCTTGAATATATGCCCTGTTTTAAATATTTCGGCTGATACATATAAACCCCGCCCTGAATTTTTAGGGCGGGGTTTTGTTTAAAGTCTAAAGCTCGATTGTTTTTGAAAGGGCAAAGGAATATATAAGCTTTTGCCGAACCTTTTGTCCCAGAATTTTTTCAAAGGCCTCGGCATATATGTCAAGCTGAGCCGAATATCGCTCCCTTAAAACCTGTTCGTCGCTTACAAGGTCGGTTTTATAGTCGACGATTATCGGCTGTCCGTTCTCAAAAAATATGCAGTCGGCAATACCTTGAACGGCAATAGGCTCGTTTGCGACCTTTTCGGGAAGGGTCGGATCGAGACGGCGGGCGGGAATTTCCATAATAAACCGCTGCTCTCGCAGAAGCTTTTCGGAATTTTCCATGCGGGCGAAAAGCTCGCTTTCAAAGAAAGCCGCAAGCTTTTTTCGGTCGAGGGAGTCGGCCTGAACGGGAGAAAGGAACCGTTGCTCCTTAAGCACAAAAATCTCGTTTTCCAAATCGTTTTTCGCCGAGATATAATCGGAATATTGCATAAAGCTGTGCATTGCCGTGCCCTTTTCCGCCGCCGACAACGCCTCATTTTGCAAAAATGCGGGACGCATCGCAAAGCTTTCGCTGAGTTTTGATTTGTGGGTCAGCGCCGACACCGAAATTTTTGCACAAAGAGCCGACAGCGCCTTGAAATCATATTCATATTTCATGTCGCCTTTAAGCTTTTCGAGATATTCTTCGTCGACTTCCTCCGACAAAACGGCCGTTTCGGTCTCCTTTTCGACACTTTTTTCCACGTCGGAAGAATGAAGATGATTGACCGTTATCGGGCTTTCGGCGTCGTCGGGAGAAAAATTCGCGCCAAGCTCCGAGCGAAGTTGTTTCCCGTCGGGATGAAGCAGTGCGCAGCAGTAGACAAGAGACGAAAAGGAGGGCGCGTCCTCCACGATAATCGGGTCGATGGGACGGTTTTTCCCGCCGTAGTCCGAACCAAGCGCTGCCGAGGCGTTTTTAAGGGCGCTTTCCGCGTTCTTTTCGCAGGCAATTATAAAAAGATTGTCTATGGCGCGGGTGGCCGCAACATAGTAAATTCTCAAAAGCTCCGAGCTTTCGCTTTTGGCTTTTGCCGATTTTACGGCCTCGAACATAAGGGTGGAGGATTTTTTTCGGGTGCTCGGGTCATAGATTTTAAGACCCACACCGTATTTTTGATCAAGCTGAAAGGCCGATGTGTCGGTATTTTTCTTTTTGGTCAGTCCCGCGAGAAAAACAACGGGGAACTGCAATCCCTTTGAGTGGTGTATGCTCATTATGCGCACTCCGCCGCCCTCGCCGTCGGAGGGGTCGGCCGACAGTTTTATTTCTCCTTTTTGCACCTTTTCGGCAAAGCGCAGAAATTCGAAATTGGTATCATATCCCTCGTTGACGCGGTCAAGGGATATGTCCCGAAGCCGCAGCAAATTTTGCCTTTTAAGACTTCCGCCCTCTTCGGTCAGATAAATTTCGGGAAGACCGGTGTCGTCATATATTTTTGCTATAAGGCGGTCGACGGTGTGGGTGGCGGAATATTTTCTGAGGAGGGAAACAAGTCCGAGAAAGTCCCGAGCCTTTTTATTTCCCGACTCGGCCGAAAGCCGCAGCGCCGAGTACATATTGCATTTTCTGTTTTTTGCGCGTATTTCGGCAGTCTCGTTTGCCGTAAAACCGAAAATCGGGCACATCATGGCCGACAAAAGCGCAATGTCGTCAAGGGGATTGTTGATAACTTTGAGAACCGACATCATTTTCGAAACCTCGGGAATGGAAAAGAAATCCTCCGAATGGGAATATGAACAGGGAATTCCGTGCTCCGACAGCCTGTCGGCAAAGGGCTTGGCCGTGTCCTTGACGGTGCGCATGAGAACGCAAAAATCGCCGAAATTCGGCTTTTCAAGCTTGCCCTTTCGGGATATACATTCCTTTTCAAGCATATCCTTTATAATTTCGGCAACTCGGTCGGCCTCGGTTTGAAGAATTGTTCGTTCGTCCTGTTCATCAAGGTCTATAATGTCGATCTGCACATCGTTCATGTCTCTTTCGGGGAATTTCGCCGCGGCGTTTAGTGCGTGCTCCTCGTTATAATCGATGTCGCCGCATTCCTTGGACATGACCTTTGAAAAAATGAAATTAACGGCGCCGCAAACGCCCTTTCGGCTTCGGAAATTTTCCGAAAGAATAATTTTCGAACGGCAGCTTTTTCCGTCAAAAGTATCATAGCTGTCGAGCAGCGAAAGAAAATTTTTCGGGTTGGAACGTCGGAAACCGTAGATGCTTTGCTTGACGTCTCCCACGCAAAAAAGCTTTTTGCGGTCGTCGGAGATTATGCGGAAAATCTCGTCCTGAAGGTCGTTTGTGTCCTGATATTCGTCAACAAGAACCTCCCTGAATCTGTCGGAAACGGTTTTTGCGAAGGGAGTGAGAGTCGTCTTTCGGTTTTCTCTGACGGCGAGCAGCTTTAGGGTCAGGTGCTCGAGATCGGCAAAATCAAGATAATTTTTTTCCCGCTTTTGAGCCGCAAGAAGGTCGGAATAACGGTCGGCGGCTTCAAAAAGCAGCTCTATATACGGGGTGAGCCGTCTTGCCTCCTTTGCACAGTCCTTTTGCGAAAAGATAAGAACTTTCCTTGCCTTTTCGAGAGTTTTTGCAAATTTGGCTCTGACCTGCTCGGCCTTTTCGGCAAGAGACGGGTCGAAATTTTCTTTTTTTGAATATAGCTTCTCGCTCCATCTGACGGGTTTTCCCGCCGCGGCAAAATCCGCAATTTCCGCAAAGGAGCCTTCCTTTAATTTGCCGCACATTTTTAGGCAGTAATCGCGGCACGTTTCAAGGTCGCCCGAGCGTTTTGCACGCAGCACGTCGTCTCGGGAAATGTCGTTTAATGCCGATTCTATAAGGTCGGCGGTGCTGTTAAATCTTGCGTAAAGGGAGGAAAGCATATATTTTCCCCATTCAGAATTTTCCGCCGAGGAAAAGCCCCGATACATGGAAATGCAATCCTCCTTCCATTCCTCGGGGAAGGGAAGGGTCAGCATATAATCGTGGATCAGTGAAATGACCGAGCGTATGTTTTCAAGTCTCGAATCGGTGGCAAGTAATTTCATGAGGGAGGAAAACTCCGTCTTTTTTACCGACAGAAAATACTCCACCGTGTCGGTCAGCGCCTGTTCCTTCATTATGGCAAGCTGGGGGTCGGGAATTATTTTGAAATCCGGGGGGAGCGAAAGGACGTCGAAATTGTCGGATATGATATTCTTGCAAAAGGAGTCGACGGTGCAAATATCGGCCTTTGGCAGAAGAACGGCCTGTTCTCTCAAATGCCTTTTAAGAACGGGAGAAATGTCCTGAGACAGCTTTTCATTGAGGGCGGCGGAAATTCTCGACCGCATTTCGGAGGCGGCAGCCTTTGTGAAGGTGACCATGAGAAGGTCGGTGATTTTATACATGTCTTCGGGGTCGGTGAGCTTTTTTATGACCCTGTCAACAAGGGTGGCCGTCTTGCCCGAGCCGGCGGCGGCGGACACGAGCAGCGAGCCCTTTCTGTCGATGGCCTTTTGTTGATTTTCGGTTGCTTTAAACTTACTGCTCATCGGGCTCGCCTCCCTGTAAAATGATTTTTCTCTGTTTAACGCTGAGCTTCGGCACGCTGCGGTGGACGGTCTGTCCCGAGTGGGGGCATACAGAGGAATAGTCGCAGTATTTACAGCCGCTGTTTCCGTCGGAATCAAGAGGGTCGGCGGGAAATTTTCCGCAAAGTATGTCCTCGCCCATTTGCGCCAATATTTCGGTGATTTGTTCTTTGGTCTTTTTGAAGAATTTTTCGGAGGCGATGGAGGAATATGAGGAGGAGAGAATGTTGCCGAATCCGGATTTTGAGGTGCTGAAGCTGACGGGAATGTACCTGCCGGTACGGCCGGGGTCCATGGCCTCTATTATTTTTTCGTCGTCAAGCACTATGCCCTTCATGCGTAGCTGTTTATCAAGATCGTCGGCGCTTTGTCCGTCGCTTATGCCGGCCTCTCTTGCGGGCATATAAAGCACGCCTGCGGGGACGGCGGTTTTTCCCGCTTTTGAAAAATAATCCTGTGCGGCGAAAAGATAAATAAGCATCTGCAGGCCGAGACCGTATTTAAGCTCGTCGGGCAGAAAGCTTTTTTTGCCGGTTTTGTAATCCACCACCCTGAAGTAGAGCTTGCCGCCGTCCTCGTATACGTCAAGTCGGTCGACGACGCCGTTCACGCTGACATCCCGCCCCTTTTCAAGCGGAACCGAAAAGGCGGGAATCGAGTCGTCTGTGCCCCTGCCTATGGGAAGCTCGCAGCGCAGCGTGACAAATTTTCCGTCGCTCATTTCTCTTGCCATGTGAGCGATTATCATGCAAAGCAAAAGCTCGGTGTTTTCAAGACTGTACTCAAGGCTGCCCTCGATTTTGTCACAGCCCATGCGGGTTTTCATAAAGTCATAAACAAGCCCGTGAACCTCGTCTTTCATCTGTTCATCCGAAAGGGCGGAAAGCCCCTTGCTTCCGAATTTCAAAAACATTTTTTCAAAGACATGGTGAATAAGCGTTCCGCGGCTTTGGCTGTCTATTTCCACGGGCTTTTTCAGTCTTGCCCCGAGACCGGCGCGGCACAGATACATAAATCCGCAGCGGTGATAATTTTCCACCGAGGTGGGGGAAACCTTAATGTGTTCGGAAAAAAGCCGCAAGGCCGACTGCTCCGAAATGTCGGTGTCGAATCGGTTCAAAAAGGCCTCGAGAGAGTTAAGTCGGGAGGGATTTTGCTCCTTAAAAAATTTGTTGAGAGCGCCGGATTTTGCCCCGCCGAGGCGATAGCTTTTACAAAGGCTTTCAAAGGCAGAATACTCGCAATCGATAATTTTTTCGCGGCTTTCGGAGTTGAGCGGGGTTATGCCGAAGGTGTTTTCTATTTGCAAAACCGGGGGAGAGGGAAATCCGTCGGTACCGGAAACATATGAAATGAAAAGTCTTTCCGACGGGGCACAGGCGGCGGTGTAAAACAAAAAACCTTCCTCGCAAAGCCCCTTTGCCGAACGGTCGGCCACCGGCAGCTTTGCCTTTAAAAGCTTTGCTCTGTCAAGGTCGCTCAAAAGCCCGCCCGAGGACGAAAGACCGGGGAAAACGCCGTCGTTTGCACCGAGAATAAAGACCGCTCTCGGCGCCGAGGGACGCATTCTTGCCGCCGAACCCACACCTACCTGATCCATGCCTTTTGGGGCGCTTCCCATGTCGAGCAGGGACAGAAGATTTGAAAAAAGAGAATAAAAGCTCTTAACATCGGCGGGATTTTGGCCGCAAAGCAGGGCAATCCTGTCAAGAGCCGAAACAAAAGCGTCCCACGAACGTTCGTTAAGATCGGCGGTTTCGGCGTCGCCGTCAAGCCGAAAGCTCTCCGACAGCTTTTGAAGCCGCTTTGCCGTGTTTCCGTTTTCGAAAAATCCGAAAAGGGCGGCGCAGCAATCCTTAAAAGATGCCGCTTTCGAAAGCTCGCTCTCGAGCTTTAAAAACGGCTCCACGGCGCGCTTTCGAAGGTCGTTTAGGTGCCGAAGTGTCTGTTTGTCCGAGTCGGTAAATTCCTGCTCCATGCCTCTCGGATTTTTGAAAAAGGGGCTTTTCCAATCCCTTCTTTCGATTTTCCACAAAAAGCAATAGTCCTCAAGCTCGAAGATTTCTTCGTCGCAAAGGGGTCCTATGCCGCATTTGAGACAGGACAGTATTTTTTCGGTGGAATACCCCGTCAAGACCACCTCAAGAGCCGACTTTGCCGACAGCATGAGCGGAAGCCCCGAAACCGGACGGCGGGCGTCGAGAAAAAAGGGAATTCCGTGGCGGGAAAAGACCGTTTCGATTGCCGATGAATACTCGTCGGCGTTTTTGGCTATAACAGAAATTTCTCGGTATCTGAAGCCTTCGTTCCTCACAAGGCGGGAAATTTCCGACGCGGCGAAATCCACCTCGTCGTATTTGCGGTCGGCCGAGTAAACCGTTATACAGCCGTTGTTTTCGGGAATTTCGCCCTCTTCTCCCGCAAAAACCACGCTTTCCATGGCCTTCAAAACAGGGCTGTGACGGCGGTTTTGCGACAGGATTTCGGGCTGCTCATACGCAACGTTTTGCTCCTCGCATATTTTCATAAGCTGTCTTGCGGTTTTTCTGACCGAAAAGAAAATGTCGGGGTCACGAAGACCCGGACGGTCGCAGGGCAGGGTGATGTAAACCCTGTCGGCCGATATGATAATTCTTTTTATAAGGTTGAGCTGCTGCTCGGTAAAGCCCTTGAATGCGTCGATAAAAACGGTCTTTTTGCGGAAAAAATCCTTACCGTCAAGAAGGGTGCAGGCTCTCGATATGTTGTCCAGCGGGTCGGAAAAGTTTTTGTTTATAAGCGCGTCATAGCCCTCATACAAAAGGGCGATTTCCGACAGCCTTTTTTTCAGCGAACCGTCGGTGATGACCGCCGAGACGGTTTTCAAAAGCTCGGGGGAGACCGAGCAGTTTTTAAATTCCTTGACGGTGGAAACCATGCTCTTGATAAAATCGGGGTGTTTCATGATTTTTTTGTATACGGTAAGCTTGTCGGACAGCTGTTCTGCCGCCGCCGACATGAAAATCATGCGTCCAGCGTCGTCTATGCTTTCGGTGCACACGCCGCCGTAGGTTTTGAAAACAATGTCGCACAGTCTTGAAAAGGAGAGTACCTCAAAGCTCTCGCTTTTCCCCTTAAATTCCGCCGCCGCGCGCTCGGTTTCAAAGGAAAATTGCTCGGGGACAATGAGAATCTGACCGCCCGAGTCCTTTCCGGTTTGTTCTATAAGCTCTCTTATGCGGCGGCTTTTTCCGAAACCGGCGCGTCCGAGTATAAGTTTAAGCATAAAAACCTCCTTTTGCCGAAGGGTTTTCCGACCTTGCCTTCGACATTTCGGGTAAGCATATGTTGCTTGCGGTGAAAATCCCGCCTTTTTGGTTATTTTATCATAAAACCGCCGTGATTTCAACAAAACCGTCGGAATGTCTTGACTTGCGGGCAGCCGCATAATATAATGTGCATAAGGGGAAGTGTCCCTTTGAAAAAATTATAACAAAAGCAATGTACCAAAAGGAGGATATAGCTGTTATGATAAACGGATTTGAAAAAACCGGACATTTGAGCCAGCTTTTTTCGGTGGAGGAAATGCGTCTTTGCGGAGGCAAGGGCGACGGAATGAGAATTCTTCAAATGAAAAACGGCAAAGGTCTTATGGCGACCTTTGTGCCCGACCGCTGTCTCGATCTTTACAGACTCGAATATAAGGGAATAAATCTCGGATTTTTCTCGCCTGCGGGTTATGTCGCTCCCGCATACTATAATAAGGACGAATTCCTGCGTTCCTTCACGGCGGGATTTTTCACCACCTGCGGCCTTGACAATGCCGGCGCTCCGAGCGTCGACAACGGCGAGGAGTGTGTAATGCACGGAAGAATCGGAAACGTCCCCTGCGAGCAGCTTTGCTATAACGCCGATTATTCGGGAGATCATCCGGTCATGACCGCCTCGGGAGATGTGAGAGAAGGGGCTGTTTTTGCCGAAAAAATGTCTCTTCACAGAGAAATAAAAATGGAGAATAATACCATATACATTACCGATACGGTGACCAACGAAAGCGGTCTCACCCAGCCTTCCATGCAGCTTTATCATATGAACATGGGTTACCCGCTGCTTGACGAAGGGGTCGAGCTTCTCATCCCCGCCAAAAACACCCTTCCGAGAGACAAGCGCGCCGCCGAGGGAATCGACGAGTGGGATTATTTCCCCGCCCCCACACCCGGCTTTGACGAGCAGTGTTATTATCACCGTCTCGGCGTTAAGGACGGAAAAACCGCCGTGGCGATCTACAACAAGGGACTGGGAGTCGGCGTCAAGATAAGCTTCAATGCCGATACGCTCAACCATTTCACCCAGTGGAAAATGCCCGGAACAAGAGATTATGTTCTCGGTCTCGAGCCGGCAAACTGCCGAGTCGAGGGCCGCGACAACATGAGAAAGATCGGCCGTCTTAAGGAGCTTGCTCCCTTTGAATCGGTCACATTCCGCCTTGCAATCGACATTATAGACGGTGACGAGCAGGCCGAGGCCGTGAGACAGGAAATATATGCTTTAAAACAGGCCGACTGATGGTCTTTTTGGATAGAAAAGACTTGACATAACACCTGTTTTATAGTAAAATAACATAGAACATTTGTCATGTTTTTTCTATTATGTTCTTTTGGAGGGAATTTTTAATGAAACTGAAAAAATCCATTTCGGTTTTGGTTGCGGCTGCCATGCTTTTGACGGTCGTTTCGCTGTCCTTCAGCGCCTTCGCGGATTCCGCGGCGTCGCAGCAGGTGGCGGACGTCATCGAAGGGCTGCCCGAGGATTATATGATCCCCGTGAGCGATCAAAACGCCGTTCTTGACGCCATGAACGCCTATGAGGCTCTTTCGGCCGAAGATAAGGCGCAGGTTTCAAATTATGATAAGCTTGAGAAGGATATTGCCTCCCTTTCGAGCCTTGCCGAGGTTTGGCTCGTTTACAACGGCAACGGCGGCACCGCCGAGTCGGGAGACGCTTCGGTTGCCTTTAAGGCGGGCGGCCGTGAGGCTGTCGTCGGCAACAATATCTTCTCTTCGGGCTATAACTTCCTTAATTGGTCCACCGACCTTTCGGGCGGTCTGAATTTCGAGGAAGGTAAGTCCTTCGACACCGTCGACCTCATTTGCGATATGCTCGCAAGAGACGAGTCGGTTGCCGAGCACAGCTATAAGTACTACTATTATGTATACACAAATACCGATGATCTTAAGGCCGACCTTGCCGAGGCCGATCCCGCCGATCCCTACGGTACCAACGCCGGCGCAAGAGCCGTCAGCCGCGATGAAAACGGAAATCCCGTGAAGGAATGGCAGATCAATTTCTATGCCGTTTGGGACAATGCCGACAAGACGGCTTTCACAAACACCTATTCTTCCAACTATCCCGACGGTGTGGCCGAAAATTCGGTTAAATATTCCACCGTTTACGAGGGCTACAACGGATATACCATCGAAAACCCCTTTGAAGAGGTCGGTATTCCCGAGGAGCACAAATTCTATGTATTCAGCGGATGGCTTAACGAAAGCGGCGAGCTTCTTCCCGCAGGCGAGCAGTATACCGATGACGCCGAGGGCGTTGTGGGCGGTTCTTCCTTCCTCGCAGCATGGAAAGAGGAAACCCGTTTCAACGTTACCTATGAGCTTAACTATCCCGCCGATTCGGGATTGACTTCTTCAAACTTCTCCGAGGTTGCAACCGACGAGAATTACAAGACTCTCACCTGGGCAAAGGTTGCCGCAAAGGGTTATGCAAAGCCCGATAACTATAAGCTTGTCGGCTGGAATACCGCTGCCGACGGAAGCGGCGAAACCTATGCCGTCAACAAGAAAATCGGCGAGCTGAGCGGCGACATCACCCTCTACGGTGTGTGGGCTCAGGCCATGAAATTCTCCTACAATTCCAACTATCCCGGCACCATGGAGCAGAAGGAATCGATCAAAACCTGGGATGCACAGACCACCCAGAAGATCGACTCCATCGATTCCCTTGTGGGCTTTGAGGTTCCCGTGGGATATGAGTTCTCCGGTAAATGGAACACCAAGGCCGACGGCTCGGGCGATTCCTACGATGCCGGAAGCAGCATAACCGTCACCGAAAATCTCACCCTGTTTGCCCAGTGGACAAAGCTTGCCGAAACCGTTGTGACCTATAATTCCAACGACAAGGCGGCCAAGGACTCCACCCGTATCGTATACGGCGACGCATCCAAGGGTATTAAGACAAACACCATTTCCCTCACAACCGACGACTTTGCAAACATTGCCGGATTCCTTTCCTGGAACACTGCTGCCGACGGTTCGGGAACTTCCTATGCGGCCGGCGCCGAGTTTACCGTGACAGGAAGCATAACTCTCTATGCTCAGTGGGAAACCACCGTTCATGACATGGAATTCATGCTTCTTGAGCTGCCCGAAAAGGCACAGGTGACTTCCGACAGCACCGACCAAATCCGCAAGGCAAGAAACACCTATGACGCCCTTTCGGCCGATCAGCAGGCCATGGTTCGCAGCTATAAGCGCCTGACCGACGCCGAGTCCTATTCGACTCCTTACGACGTTTGGATCATTTATGACGGAAACGGCGGTACCCAGACTACCGACGGAAGCAAGAGAAAGATTGTTTCCGACCGTTATCAGCTCAGCGATACCTTTGTTTCCTCCCAAAACATATTTGCAAATATCAACAGCAAGACCGGAATGTCCTTCCCCTTCGTTGAGTGGGGAACCTCCATTTCGGGCGGCTTTACCTTCGGCGAGAAGGCAAACGTCAGTATAAGTACCGTCCTCGGACAGTTTGTTGACGATCCCACCTCCTCCGCTCGCAGCGACTTCTTCGATTATGTCTATGCCTCCGATGAGGACAGAAAGCTTGACGAAAACGAAGCCATGATCGCAGGTGCCGAGAACACCGGAAGCAGATCCCTTTACAAGAATGCTGCCGGACGCGGTATTAAGGTTTGGCAGATTAAGCTGTTCGCCATTTGGAACAACATCGAGGAAAGATATGTCACCAACATCTACCACGCCAACTTCCCCGATGCCGGAAAGAGCCTTGAGCCTGCCGATGTTACCCAAGAGGTAACCGTCAGCTACAGCGCCTTCACCATTGACAATCCCTTTGATGAAGCCGAGGATTACGGCCTTATATTCGACCATTGGAGCACCGATCCCGATGACAGCGGCGACGAGTTCAGCGAAGGCGAGGAGTATACCGACGCCGTCGACGGCGTTACCGAGGCTGTCGAGTTCTATGCCATTTGGGAGGAAGAGGAAGTCGAGTACACAATCACCTATGACTCCAACGACGAGTACGGCGACTTCTTTGAGCGGACTGTTTCCGGTCCCGGATATGCTCCCATTGAGGATGAGGTTATCGGTTGCCCCATCGAATTCTCCAACGAAGGATACCTCTATGGCTGGAACACCGACCCCAACGGCAGAGGAACCTCCTATGACGAGGGCGATATAATCCTTGTTACCGAGGACATCACGCTCTATGCCGTGTGGGACGGAGATGTGGATACCGGCGAAAAGACCGCCGTGGCAGGAGCTATTGTGATTGCCGCCGCATCGGCAGCGCTGCTTGTTGTTTTCAGAAAAAAGAAATAATAAGAGCTGAATAAAAATAAATGCCCGTCATGAGAAATGGCGGGCATTTTCATCTTAAATGACACCTGCGGACTCAGGGTGTCATTTTTTGTATTTTCTGTTATAAAAAAAGCTGCCGCAATTTTTACGGCAGCTTAATAAACTGTTTTTAAAAGCAATTTAAATCATAATATATTCAATATTATTCGGTCAAACGGTCGAGCACGCTTTTGTAAAGCCCCGACGGGTCCTTAAGGAAATTTTCCTTAACAATGTCGGCCTGCATTCCGTCGGCCACAAGGAATTTCACCGTCATAAGCTCAAGGTTGCCGTCCTTGATGATTATTGCGACCTCATAGCCCTTGTCGGTTTTGGAAACGTTGATTTCGTTTTCCTTAAGAGCTCTTGCCTTTGCAAGCAAAGCGGTGGCCTGCTTGACCGCCCGCTCTCTCACCGAAAAGGGAAGGGAGGTTTCCAGCATTTCGGCATACTCTCTGCCCTTGACGGTCAGAGAATAGCTTTTTTCTCCGTCTCCGCCGCTTGCGATGACGGCGTCGGTCTTGACAAGCTCGGAAAGAGCCTGGGACAGATTCCAATAGCTTGCGAGAGCATCGGTCTGAATGGCTTCGTCAATAAGGCTTCTGGAAAGGGGAGCGCCGACGGTTTTAAGCAGATAACAGACGAGTATCTTAATGTCGTCAATGTCGCGCAGCCCGCCCACTTCAACGCCATAGTCAAATCCCGTTGTGTGGCGGCGCTGGGGAACGTCCTCCACCACTCTTGCCGAAACCTTGTCAAGCTCGCCGGCACCGACCGTTATGATAAGGTCGCCGGGGCGGGCGATTTTACGCAGAAACTCCACCATGTCGTCAAAATCAGGCATATAATATGAGCCGTCGATTTTTGCCGCAAGGTCGCGGGATGTGATGTTGGTGGTGTTCTTTTCTCTGGCGGCGTAGATGTCGGCCAAAACAAGAATATCGGGGCGGGAAAGCTGAGTCACAAAGTCGTCGAAAAAGGCGGCGGTTCGGGTGAAGGTGTGGGGCTGAAAGGCGCATATTATGCGTTCATAGCCCATGCTTTGAGCCATGTCGAAAAGCACCTTGAGCTCCCCGGGATGGTGAGCATAGTCGTCATACACCATGGCTCCCGAATACTGCCCTTTAAATTCAAATCTGCGTGCAACTCCGCCGTAGGAGGAAAGACCGCGTTCTATCGAATCGGGGTCGAGCCCGATTGAAAGGGCGGCCGCCGCCGCGCCGAGAGCATTTAAAATATTGTGTCTGCCGGGTACGAGCAGGCGGATATGAGCCTGTTTTTCGCCTTTGCAGCAGAGATCGAATTCACCCATTCCGTGGTTGAATTTTATTTTTTGAGCCGTCACATCGGCGTCGGAGTCGATGCCGAAGGTTATAATTTTGCGGTCAATGCCGCTTATCGTTTCCATGGTGTTTTTGTCATCGGCGTTTGCAACCACAATGCCTCTGTCGGCAGGAGTCTTGAGGGCAAATTTCCTGAAAGAATGTTTGACATCGTCAAGGTCTTTGAAAAAGTCGATGTGGTCGCATTCCACGTTCATGATGACCGCAACGGTTGGGAAAAACTTCAGAAACGAGTTGCAGTATTCACAGGCCTCCAAAATTATGGTGTCGCCCTTGCCGACTCGGTGGCCGCCGCCGATAAGGGGTAGGGAACCGCCTATCATGACGGTGGGGTCGGCGCTTGCCGCCATGGCAATGTGGGTCAGCATTGAGGTGGTGGTGGTTTTTCCGTGGGTGCCCGAAACGCAGACGGCGTTTTTATACCGCTGCATAAGAGCTCCCCAGCCCTCTGCCCTCGAATAAACGGGAATACCGAGCCGTCGTGCCTCGGCAATTTCGGGATTGTCGTCCTTTATTGCGGCCGAGCGGATTATATAGTCGGCATCTCTGACATTTTCGGCAAAATGGCCGATGAAAATCTTAACCTTACGTTTGGAAAGGCTTTTGGTCGCAGAGCCGTTTTGCATATCCGAACCGGTTATTTTATGACCGCTTTCAAGCAGCGTTTCGGCAAGAGAACACATGGAAACCCCGCCGATACCGATAAGGTGAGCGGTTTTTTGTTTGTCGTTTATAAACTCGAGTATGTCGGGACGATTGACGTCTTCCATAAACGAACCTCCTATAATCTGAAAATGCCTTTTTCGGTCAGCACGAATTCGTTGGAATTGATTTTCTCATAGTCGGTGACCGGGTCGGTGAAGGACATATAATTTTTAAAGGTGAACCGCTCGGTGTCGACCTCAATTATCTTTTTTTCGTCAGCGGCGCAAACGCGAAGAGCGCCGTCGTCGCACACATAAAGTCCGCACAGCCCGGTGGGAAGATCGCCGTCACCCCCGATACGGAGGGTACGGCGGAGATGATGCTCGGCGGAATAGGCAATAACGGCCGAGGGATTTTTATATGCCGCCCAAACGGTGTTCCCGGAGACGGCAAGGGCGGAAGGAGCCTGATCCTTGTAAAGGGCGTGGCCGCTCCACTCGATTTTGCCGTCCTTTCCGTAAATGACGGCGCTTCCGTTTTTTAGCACTATAAGGGTGCGGAAATCGGGCAAAATCACCGCCTTGCAGGAAATAAATTCGTTGGGATCGTTTTCGAATTGCTCGAAAATATTTCCGAATTTTGCGAGCAGAAAAACACTTCTCGTAACCGGAGAAACCGCTCCCGTGCCGCAGTCATACATACGGTAGACAATGGACGTTTTGCCCTCGTGCTCGTCCTGTTTTGCCACAAAAACAAGGTTGTTTTGCGAACGCACCATCTGAAGGGTGCCCTGTTCATATATCTGTTTCATCAAAGCACCTCAAGTCAGTTGATTTTATAGCAGAGCGTCATAAGACTGTCGCCCAAATGGACGTTTTCCACGGCAACGCCGGGGTGATTGAGAGCCACGTCATAGTGGCTGAAATTCCAAAAGGCTTTTATCCCAAGCTTAATGAGCAGGGGAACAAGCTCTCTGGCGCTTTCGGGAGGAATACAGAGCACGGCCATTTCGGGCAGATTTTCTCTGCAGAATTCGTCCAGCCCGTCAATATGTCTGACCGGAATTCCCTTGATCATTTGGCCGGTGAGAGCCTCCTTACGGTCAAAAATGCCAATAAGGGAAAAACCCTTTGTTTCAAAGGTGATTTGATTTGAAACCAAGCGGCCGAGATTACCCGCGCCGATTATTATGGCCTTATGACCGCTGTGGACTCCGAGAATGGAGCCGATTTCTTTATGAAGCTGTTCCACATTATAGCCGTAGCCCTGCTGGCCGAAACCGCCGAAGCAGTTGAAATCCTGCCTGATTTGAGAGGCGGTCAGCCCCATGCGCTGGGACAGCTCGCGGGAGGAAATGCGAATTATTCCGTTGGACTTAAGCTCACCGAGAAATCTGTAATATCTCGGCAGTCTTTTTATGACCGAAAAGGAAATTGACTCGTTTTTCATTTTATCACCGAATTATTTGGTAAGTTTTTTTACTGTTTCCATAACATAATCGCCGAATTCGCTGCAGGTACAGCCGGTGTCGCGGCCGGTGATTTCAAGCTTCTTTTCCTCAAACATACAAATGTCGAGAGCGCGGGAAAGAAGGTCGGCCTTCTCCTGCTTTCCGATGTGGGAAAGCAGCATAACGGTGGCGCGGAGCATGGAGCAGGGGTCGGCGTATTTGTCGCGGCCTTCCTCGACCATGCGGGGAGCCGAGCCGTGAATGGCCTCGAACATGGCATAGCGCTTGCCGATGTTTCCGCTGCCTGCGGTGCCGACGCCGCCCTGGAATTCGGCTGCTTCGTCGGTTATGATGTCGCCGTAGAGATTGGGGAGAATAAATACCTTAAAGTCGGTACGGCGCTTTTTGTCTATGAGCTTTGCGGTGGTTATGTCGATATACCAATCGTCGGTTGTGATTTCGGGATATTCCTTGCCGATCTCCTTGCAGAGATTGAGGAATTTTCCGTCGGTGGTTTTGATGACGTTGGCCTTGGTTATGACCGATACACGGTCTTTGTGATTTTTTCTGGCATAATCATAGGCGAGCCGAGCAATACGGTCGGTGCCCTGAGAGGTGGTGACGGTAAAGTCTACCGCCAAATCGTCGCTCACGTTAACTCCCTTTGAGCCGAGTGTGTATGCGCCCTCGGTGTTTTCGCGGAAGAAGGTCCAGTCAATGCCCTCTTCGGGAACTTTGACCGGGCGGACGTTTGCAAAAAGGTCAAGCTCTTTTCTCATGGCAACGTTGGCGCTTTCGATGTTGGGCCACTTGTCACCCTGACGGGGAGTGGTGGTGGGTCCCTTAAGAATTACATGGCAGGCCTTAAGCTCGGCAAGCACATCGTCGGGAATGGCTTTCATGACCTCGGCACGGTGCTCGATGGTCAGACCGTCGATTTCCTTGAATTCCACCTTTCCGGCGGTTACCTCGTCCTCAAGGAGGAATTTAAGTACGCGCTCGGCTTCCTTGGTGATTACGGGACCTATGCCGTCGCCGCCGCATATACCGATGACAAGCTTGTCAAGAGCGTCATAATCCACAAAATCTTTTTCGGCTTTCATGCGCTCGACTCTTTCGAGCTGCTCGCGGACAACCGCTTCGAATTTTTCGGCCGCAGCCTTTACAATTGCTTCATTCATATTTTTCACCCTTACGTTATGTTAATTCTTATTTATACATTTTAAGCAGTCCGCCGGCCAAAATCATCTGTTTCTGACGGTCGGACAGGGGGCATTCAAGCTCAAATTCATTTCCGTTTGTGTCGTCCTTGAGAGCGATTTTGCCGTCCTGCTCGATTGCGGTTTTGATGCCCGCGAGAGAAAGCTTGTCGCCCTGAGAAATTTTATCATAATCCTCGGGGTTCTTGAAGGTCAGCGGAATTATGCCGGCATTGATAAGGTTGGCACGGTGAATTCTCGCAAAGGATTTGACTATAACGGCGCGTATTCCGAGATAGAGGGGGACAAGAGCCGCGTGCTCGCGGGAGGAGCCCTGTCCGTAGTTTTCTCCGCCGACCACAAAGCCGCCGCCCAGCTTTTTGCATCTTTCGGGGAATTCCTTGTCGCAGACGCCGAAGCAGAAGTTGGACAGATAGGGAATGTTGGAACGGTAGGGAAGAATTTTTGCGCCGGCGGGCATGATGTGGTCGGTGGTGATGTTATCGCCCACCTTGAGCACCACGTCGGCGGTTATGCTGTCTTCAAGAGCATGGGACTCGGGGAAATCCTTGATGTTTGGTCCCTTTATGACTTCGACGCTGTCCATTTCCTCGGCGGGAGCGGGCGGGTCGATCATATTGTCGTTTATAAGGAATTTTTCGGGCAGTTCGATTTTGGGCATTTTTCCGAGGGTGGTCGGGTCGGTAAGCACTCCGGTGAGAGCCGAAACTGCGGCGGTCTCGGGGCTGACGAGATAGACCTTTGCGTCGGCGGTGCCGCTGCGTCCCTCAAAATTGCGGTTGAAGGTGCGGAGCGATATACCCGCCGAATTGGGGGATTGTCCCATTCCGATGCAGGGGCCGCAGGCACATTCGAGAATTCGTGCGCCGGAGGCGATTATGTCGGAAAGGGCGCCGTTTTGAGCCATCATGTCAAGCACCTGGCGGGAACCGGGGGAAATTGTCAGGCTGACGGTGGGACAGACGGTCTTTCCTCTGAGAATTTCGGCAACCTTCATCATGTCAAGCAGCGAAGAATTGGTACAGGAACCGATGCACACCTGGTCGACCTTTATGGGGCCTATTTCCTTAACCGACTTTACGGCGTCGGGAGAGTGGGGGCAGGCGGCTGCGGGGGCAAGAGAAGAAAGGTCGATGTCGATGACCTTGGCATATTCGGCGTCATCGTCGGCAAAAACGGGAGTGAAGTCCTGCTCGCGTCCCTGTGCCTTCAGAAATTCTTTCGTGACCTCGTCGGCAGGGAAGATTGATGTGGTGGCACCGAGCTCGGCGCCCATGTTGGTTATGGTGGCGCGCTCGGGAACGGTCAGGGTTTTGACGCCCTCTCCGCCGTATTCGATGACGCGGCCTACTCCGCCCTTGACCGAAAGCACACGGAGCACTTCAAGAATAATGTCCTTGGCCGCAACATAGTCGCGGAGCTTTCCGGTCAGATTTACCTTGACAACTTCGGGCATATTGATGTGATATTCACCGCCGCCCATGGCAACCGCAACGTCCATTCCGCCCGCGCCCATGGCGAACATACCGATGCCGCCGCCTGTGGGTGTGTGGCTGTCGGAGCCGATTAGGGTCTTGCCGGGAATTCCGAACCGCTCAAGATGAACCTGATGGCAAATTCCGTTGCCCGGACGGGAATAATAAATGCCGTGCTTTTTTGCCACCGTGCGGATAAAACGGTGGTCGTCGGCGTTTTCAAATCCGTTTTGAAGTGTGTTGTGGTCGATGTATGCCACCGAACGCTCGGTTTTTACTCTCGGGATTCCCATGGCCTCAAATTCAAGGTATGCCATGGTTCCGGTTGCGTCCTGTGTGAGGGTCTGGTCGATTTTAAGACCTATATCGCTGCCGACGGTCATTTCGCCGCTGACAAGGTGAGCCGATATGATTTTTTCGGCAATATTTTTTCCCATGCTGTTCAATCCTTTCGATAACATTTTATATAAAAAACAAGCACCCTTATTATCCAACAAATAAAGGCACTTGTCAATGTTTTTATCAAATTTATTTATGAAAATATCAATCTGATATGGAAATAAATCAGAATTTTAACAAATATTTGTCAAAGTCCGAGATAAGCGGTGGGGCTCACCCTTGTTCCGTTAACATAGACTTCGAAATGGAGATGATATGCGGTGGCGCGTCCCGTTATGCCCACGGCTGCGATATACTGTCCTCTTGCGACGGTCTGTCCCATGCTTACCGATGTGGAGGAGCAATGTGCATAGAGGGTGGCAAGGCCGTTTCCGTGGTCGATTTTAACATATCTGCCCCAGCCCGAGTCATAGCCCACGGCCACAACCGTTCCGGCTTCGCCGGCATAGATTGCCGTGCCGTTGGGAGCGCATATGTCCATTCCCTGATGATTTCTTCCGTCGCCGAAATAGGCCGAAATGTAAACGCCGCTTACGTTGTCGAGGGGCCAGCAGAAGGTTGCCGTTCCGAGATTTTCGGATACGGGAGCCGAATTCGAAACAACCACCTCGGCCGTTTGCTGAGCCTTTTTGGTGCCGTATTCAACGACCTTTGAAATCGGCTCCTTGGTTACCGCTTCGCCGGTAATGGTTCGGGAAAGCTCGACGCCGTTTTCCGAATATATGATATATTCGACCTGCTTTTCGCCAGGCTCGCCTTCGGTCTTTACACGATAGGTGCCCTCGGGAAGTTCGGAATTTTCCACCTCTTCGTAATCATACATGATTTTTTCTGTGGTGATTTCGGTGCGAGTAACGGCATAGGTCAGACGGCACATAACGCTTACATAGTCGGGGTCGTCCGAAATTTCGTCGGTTTTATAAAGTCCTTCGACATATTCTATATAGTTGGAGAAGGGCACAATTTCTTCGTCCACCGTGACGGTGTAGTTGTCGGCAATTCGGTCAAGCAGGTTTTCAAGAGGCTCCCTTGAGGTGCAGACGGCGGCAAGCTCACCGTCGATGAAAAGCCCGACCCCCTGAGAAAGGTCGCTCGACACCGAGACAATGTTGTCGCAAAGGGAGGAAACGTCGGAAATGCTGTCGGGATTTACATATTTCGCATGGCAGGTGGTGGAGTCGGCAAGGGTGATGCCGTCGCCCACAACCTTGGAGCCGAGGGCATTTAACACCTCTTCAAGCTGAGACACGTCGGAAATGTATCCGACGGTTTTGCCCTCATATTCAACCTCGTATGCAAGAGTCTGCCGCGAAAAGAGAGAAAAGCCCGCAAGCACGACGGCAAGGGAAAGCGCCGACGGCACAAGTCCTTTTATCAGTCTTTTCAGATTGTATTTATCACAGCCGAGCTTTTCCGAAAGCCGTTTTATTCTCTCGGCTGCCTTCTGTTTAATGTTCACGTTAAAGGTACTCCTTTTTGTTGGTAACAAAATTGTAACACTTCCATTATACACAAATGTTACAAAATTGCAACCTTTTTTTAAACATTAAGCAGAAAAAATATTGACGAAGTAGTTTAAATCTGCCGTAAAACCTTGATTTATAAGGCTTTTGGGACAGGCGGAAAGAATTTCGTCGGGACAGAAATTTTCAAAAAAAGCTTCGGAAAATACTGCTTTGTCGGCTCTTTTGGGGAATTTTGCAAGGATAAAATCGTCGGCAAAGGCGGGTTTGAGACAAAAACCCTGGCCGGGAACGGGGGAAAAAATCGGGGTGTCGGAATTCGGCAGAATAAATCCGTCGGTTCCGAAGGGGGCAAAGGCGGCGGTCAGACCGGTTACTTTTTGCGAAATTATCGGTGCTTCGCCGTATTTATGGCGGCAATATTCGGCGCAGGGGCCGTAATTTTCGGGACGGTCGGTTTTGACAAAAACGCGGCAAAGGGGAATAAGCTCGGCGGCGGCAGGAGCGGCACGCCCGTCTTTGTCTATAAGTAAAACTCGGGTTTTTGCACCGTTTGCAACACGGGTTAAAGCCGATTTGAGAAAATTAAGCAAAAGCCGCGCCTTTAACTCGTCGCAGCCGCTTAACACGTTTTTTAAACCGTAAAGCGTAAAATCAAAGCTTTCGGACGGCACGGCGACGCAGTCTTTCGGCAAAAGGCTTTCGAGAGTCCTTTTTATAAGTTTTTTTCTCATGGGATAAATCGAAACCGACATATAGCCGCATCCGAGAAAGCTTTCCCTTGAAACAATCGGAGGAAAGCCGAACGTTGCGGACTTTATTCGGTTTATAACCCCTTTTTTCGGGGGAATAATATCAATATACACAATCATGGCTTTGCTCCCTGTTATTATTTTAACAAAAGCACTTGAAAATCGGGGGAAGATATAATATAATAAGATGTGGCTGTGCAGACGGCTTTTGTGCTGTACACAATTTTTCATTTAATAATTATATATTGGAGGATATTTTTATGAACGCACTCAACAAGAAAACCATCGAAGACATTGACGTTAAGGGCAAGCGCGTGCTTGTGCGCTGCGATTTTAACGTGCCCCTCAAGGACGGGGTAATCACCAACGACAAGAGAATTGTCGAAAGCCTTCCCACCATTAAGTATATCCTTGACAACGGCGGCAGAGCTGTTCTTTGCTCTCACCTCGGCCGTCCCAAGGGAACCTTTAATATGGATTATTCTCTCGCTCCCGTGGCCAAGAGACTTTCCGAGCTGCTCGGCAAAGAAGTAAAGCTTGCGTCCGACGTTGTAGGTGAAAGCGCCAAGAAGCTTTCGTCCGAGCTTAAGGACGGAGAGGCCATGCTCATCGAAAACGTCCGTTTCCACGCCGAAGAGGAAAAGAACGATCCCGAGTTTGCAAAAGAGCTTGCATCCCTTGCCGACATCTACTGCAACGACGCTTTCGGCACCGCTCACCGCGCTCATGCTTCCACCGCCGGTGTTGCCGCCTATCTTCCCGCCGTTTGCGGATACCTTATTCAAAAGGAAATCAGCATCATGGGCAAGGCCCTCGAAAACCCCAAGCGTCCCTTTGTTGCCATTCTCGGCGGCGCCAAGGTTTCGGACAAAATCGGCGTTATCACCAATCTGCTTGACAAGGTCGACACCCTCATCATCGGCGGCGCCATGGCCTATACATTTAAAAGGGCCGCAGGCGAATCCATCGGAACCTCCCTTTGCGAGGAGGACAAGCTCGAGCTTGCCGACAACATCGTAAAAACCGCCAAGGAAAAGGGCGTAAATCTTCTTCTGCCTCTCGACAGCCGCTGCGGTGATAAATACGATCCCGACTGCGACATGGTCGTGGCAAATGTCGAAAACGGAATCCCCGACGGATATATGGGCCTCGACATCGGACCCCGCTCCGAGGAGCTTTTTGCAAATGCCGTTAAGGACGCCGGCACCGCCGTGTGGAACGGACCCATGGGCGTTTCCGAGTGGCCCCGTTTTGCAAACGGAACCATTGCCGTTGCAAAGGCTCTTGCAGATTCCGACGCCATTTCCATCATCGGCGGCGGCGACTCGGCTGCTGCGGTTGTCAAGCTCGGTTTTGCCGACAAGATGACCCACATTTCCACCGGCGGCGGCGCTTCTCTTGAGTTCCTCGAGGGCAAAGAGCTTCCCGGTATTGCCGCTCTTAACGATAAATAATTCTTTTAAGGAGTCCTTTTAGATGAATAAAAATTTGAGAAAAGCCGTTATCGCCGGCAACTGGAAGATGAACAAAACTCCCGCCGAGGCCAAGGCTCTTATCGAAGAGGCAAAGCCTCTGCTTGAGGGCGCCGGCTGCGACGTTATCATGTGCGTTCCCTTTGTGGACCTTTGCACCGCTCTCGAGGCGACAAAGGGCACAAATATCAAAATCGGCGCACAAAACTGCCATTTTGAAAAATCCGGCGCCTTCACCGGAGAAATTTCGGCTCCCATGCTTAAGGAAATGGGCGTTGAGTATGTAATTCTCGGCCACAGCGAGCGCCGCACCTATTTCGGCGACACCGACGAGACCGTTGCAAAGCGTCTTAAAGCCGCTCTCGAAAACGGTCTTAAGGGAATCCTCTGCGTCGGCGAATATAAGGAACAGCGCGAGCAGGGCATTACCGCCGAGCTTGTGGCAATGCAGGTCAAAATCGCTCTTGGCGGTCTTTCGGCCGAGCAGGTCAAAAATGTCATTATCGCATATGAGCCCATTTGGGCAATCGGAACAGGTCTCACCGCCACCGCCGAGCAGGCAGACGAGGTTTGCGGAATTATCCGCTCCACCGTCGCCTCTCTTTACGGCAAGGAAATCGCCGACGGCATGACCGTTCAGTACGGCGGTTCCATGAACGCCAAAAATGCCGCCGAGCTGCTCTCCAAGGAAAATGTCGACGGCGGACTTATCGGCGGAGCTTCTCTTAAGGCTCCCGATTTTGCAGCTATTGTCGAAGCCGCTTCCAAATAAGCGAGGTGCAAATCATGAAAAAACCTGTTGTTTTAGTAATAATGGACGGTTTCGGAATCAATCCGAACCACAAAAACAATGCCGTTTATTCGGCCAAAACCCCCAATCTCGATAAGTTCGTCGAGATGTATCCTCACACGCAAATCGGCGCTTCGGGCATGGATGTCGGTCTTCCCGACGGACAGATGGGCAACAGCGAGGTCGGTCACACCAACATAGGCGCGGGCCGCGTGGTTTATCAGGAGCTCACCCGTATAACCAAATCCATAACCGACGGAGATTTCTTTGAAAATCCCGTGCTGCTTGCTGCCATGGACAACTGCCTTGAAAAGGGAACCGCCCTTCATCTTGCGGGACTTCTTTCCGACGGCGGCGTTCACAGCCACAACACCCACCTTTGGGGACTTCTCGAGCTTGCCAAAAAGAAGGGCATAAAGGAAGTCTATGTTCACGCTCTGCTTGACGGGCGCGACGTTCCCCCTGCTTCGGGTATAGAATATGTCAAGGAAGCATATAAAAAGCTTGAGGAGATAGGCGTCGGCAAGCTTGCCACCATGGCGGGCCGTTACTACGGTATGGACCGCGACACCCAGTGGGGAAGAGTGCAAAAGGCCTACAACGCCATTGCAAAGGGCGAGGGACTTAAGGCCGACTGTGCCGTTGAGGCTCTTGAAAAATCCTATGTTACCAAGGACGAGGACGGAAAGTTCATCACCGATGAATTTGTCGTTCCCACCGTTCTCGGGGACTATAAGGGAATAAACAAGGATGATTCCTTTATTTTCTTCAATTTCCGCCCCGACCGCGCAAGAGAGATAACCAGAGCATTCGTCGACCCCGAATTCAAGGGCTTTGACAGAGAGCTTGTTCCTCTTTACTATGTCTGCATGACCGAATATGACGCAACCATGCCGAACGTTAAGGTTGCCTTTGCTCCCGAGGAGCTTAAGATGACCATGGGAGAGACCGTTTCAAAGGCGGGACTGACCCAGCTGCGTATTGCCGAAACCACAAAATATGCCCATGTTACCTTCTTCTTCAACGGCGGTGAGGAGGTCAAATTCGAGGGCGAGGACAGAATTCTCATCCCCACTCCCGATGTGTCCACCTTCGACCTTAAGCCGGAAATGAGCGCATATCCCGTTTGCGACGCCGTTTGCGAGGCTATCGAAAGCGGAAAGTATGACATGGTCATTCTCAATTTCGCCAACTGCGACATGGTCGGCCACACCGGTATATTCGACGCTGCAGTCAAGGCCGTCGAAACCGTTGACGAGTGCGTCGGGCGCGTTGTTGCCTCCACCCTTAAGATGAACGGTGTGGCTCTCATAACCGCCGATCACGGAAACGCCGACTGCATGGCCTCCGACGACGGAACCCCCTTCACCGCCCACACCACCAATCCCGTTCCCTTTATTGTTTGCGGTCTTGACTGCAAGCTGCGCGAGGGAGGACGGCTTGCCGATATTTCTCCCACAATGCTTAAAATCCTCGGCCTTGAACAGCCGAAGGAGATGACAGGAGAGAGTATCATTGTCGACTGAAAGAAGAAAGAAAAAACCGCGCAACGAAAAGATATGGATTTGTGTCGCCGTTTGCGTGGTTGCCGCTCTTTTGATTTTTGCCATAGTCAAAATGATTGCCAAAAAGAAACCGCAAAACGGCGGGGACGATTTGTCGTCCGTTTCGTCGGTCTCTGTTGAAAGCGGCGGTCAAAGTGCCGAGACTTCCTCGGAAATTTCTGAGGAAGGACAGCCCTCCGACGGCGAAAGCTCGGCTGCCGAGTCCTCCGAGCAGGCAGACAGTAAGGCGCCGTCCTCGTCATCGGGCGGTTCCTCTGCCGCAGCCGGTGCAAGTACCGCTCCCGCCGCGAGCGTTTCTGCCGAAACGGGCGATTGGATGCTCAGACTTGCAAGTGTGGCTCATCCGCTGCCCGAGGGCTTTGTCCAGCCGTCGGTCACGTCCATTGACAGCCAAGGACGCGAAATCGACAGCCGCATTGTGGGCGCTTACAACAGTCTTGTAAACGCCGCCAAAGCCGACGGTATAAATCTTTATCCCATTTCGGCCTTCCGCCCCCACAGCACCCAGGTTTCCCTTTTTAACGCAAGGGTCGAGCGGGCGAGAAACGAGGGCTATTCCGACCCCGTGGCCGAGGCTGCACGTCACGTTGCAAAGCCGGGAACAAGTGAACATGAGCTTGGCCTTGCCATCGATTTTAACAGCGTCGACGAGGAAAATTTCAAAAATACCGCCGAGGCAAAATGGCTTGCGGCCCATTGTGCCGAATACGGTTTTGTCATTCGCTATCCCGAGGATAAGGAATCGGTGACCGGCATAATATACGAGCCGTGGCACGTCAGATATGTTGGAACGGAAAATGCCAAGCGCATGACCGAGCTTAATATGTGCCTTGAGGAGTATGTCGACTATGTCGGCTCGGGAAATAGCTAAAAAGAACCGTAAAAACCATTGACTTTTTAGGCAAAAAGAGGTATAATTTACACATTATGTTCGGGGCTTTGTCCGCAAGGTTCAAAGCCCTTAATAGACGAAAAATGGAGGGAACGCCAATGAAACGTTCAGGTAGAGTTACCTTTGTCGTTGTTGCGCTGCTGATATTTGCTTTCGCCTTTGTTTCGTTCTTCGGAGTGAGCAACTACTACGGTGATACAAAGCATGTTATCTTCAAGGGCACCGACGATATTAGGTGGGGAATCGACATCCAGGGCGGTGTCGAGGCCATTTTTACCCCTGACGTAGCGGAGGATGAGGTTTCGGGCATCACGGCCGAAGAAATGGAGTCTGCCGAAACCATTATCACCAACCGTTTGGTAAACAAAAACATCACCAACTATGAAATCTATACCGACAACGAGAATCATCAGATAATCGTCAGATTCCCGTGGCAGTCGGATAACGAGGACTACAATCCCCAGGACGAGGTCAAGGACCTCGGCGAGACCGCGCTTGTCACCTTCCGTAAGGGTCAGCAGGACGCAAACGGAGACATAATTCTCCAGGGCGCCGCCGATGTTGAAAGCGCCACCGCCAGCTATGACGCGCAGCAGGGATTTTATGTTGCTCTGAACCTCACAAGCGAGGGCAGTTCCAAATTTGCCACCGCAACTTCCGAGCTTCAGCAACAGTACATATCCATTTATATGGACGATCAGTGCATTTCGGCTCCTAAAGTTAATTCGGTTATCACAAACGGCAAAGCCATCATAACCGGTATGCAGAACGCCGACGAGTCCAAGGCTCTTGCCGACAAGATCAACGCCGGTTCGCTGCCCTTTGCTCTGACCATTGACGATACCATCCGAGTTATCAATCCGACCCTCGGAGAGGCTTCGCTGAGCGTTATGCTGCTGGCCGGAATTATCGCCTTTGCGGCCATCGTGATCATCATGATTTTAAAATACCGCGTTCCCGGATTTGTGGCTTCCATTGCCCTTCTCGGTCAGATCGCGGGTATGCTTGCCTGCACAAGCGGTCTGTTCGGCGGGGTGGACAGCTTCACGCTGACAATTCCCGGTATTGCCGGTATTATCCTTTCGATAGGTATGGGCGTTGACGCCAACGTTCTTACTTCCGAGTTCATTCGCGACGAGCTCCGTCATAACAAGAAAACGGTGGACGGCGCAATCGACGCCGGATATGCTCACGCTTTCTCGGCAATCTTCGACGGTAACATTACAAACATTATCGTTGCCATACTTCTTATGGGCGTTTTCGGACCCAGCGACGGTCTTTGGGCAAAAATTCTTTATCCGATTCTTTGGCTCTACAACCACACCGTCGGTCTTATTCCCGGTCTTGCGGTCAACAACTCCATCACCGGTTCGATATACTCCTTCGGCTACACTCTGCTCATAGGTGTTATATTCAACTTTGTCATGGGCGTTTTCGCCTCCCGCGTTATGCTTAAAGGAATTTCCCGCTTTAAGTTCTTGCGCAAGCCTACTCTGTACGGAGGTGTAAAGACTGATGAATAAAGAATTCGATTTTATTAAAAACAGAAAGGTCTGCGCGATTATTGCGGCCTGCGTTCTGCTCTTCGGTCTTGTTTTCAACATTATTTTCGGTGTTAAGCTGGATACCAACTTTAAGGGCGGTACGATTTACACCTATTCCTTCAACGGCGAAATGGATGAGGACGGCGTTAAGGCCATTGCTGCCGACGTTCTCAAAACCGACGCATCCGTTGCTTTCAGCAAGGAGCTGACCGGCAATTCAAGCCAGGTCACCATTACCACCAACGAAATTCCTCCCACGGTGCTCACCTATTCCTACACGGCCGGTGAGGGTGCCGAGGCAACGGTAGAGGCCGACAAGGCTCAGACCGTGGCAAAGGATACCATCGGACAGGACGTAACCGCCGAAATCGTGGACGGAAAGCTTGTTATAACTCCCGCCGACGGCTCGAGAATAGCAAATTCGGTTGAGGAATCCCTGACCGACGCTCTGACTTCGGAATTCAGCGGATACACCTTCACCCTCGATTCCTCCAACGACGTTAACGACGTTGCCGAAAAACTTCAGAGCGAGCTTGTAAATTCCTACGGAACCAAGCTTGTCTACGACTATGCGGCCGACAGCGCCGACCAGTCGGCTCTTAAAACCGCTTTTGAGGGTGCGCTCGGATTTGAGGTTACCGTAACGGTGGATGCAAACGAAAAAACCGTTACCGTGGTTCCCGCCGATCCTTCCGAATCTAACGGAGCCTTCTCCGAGGACAGCCAGGCGGCTTTGTCTGATGTTCTTTCGGAAAACGGACTGACCCTTAAGGAAGCCCGCTACAATTCCATTAAGCTTATCACCTCCAACAGTGTTAAGCCCACCGTCGGTAAAGGCTTCTTCATCAAGTGCATCGTTGCCATGGTGATCGGTGCCCTTATCATCACGCTGTATGTTTCTCTGCGTTTCCGCAGAATAGGCGGTCTGTCGGCTGCAATGTTCGCATTCCTTGCCCTCATTCACGACATTCTCATTTCCTATTTTGTCTATGTCGTTTTCAGAATTCCCCTTGACGATAACTTTATCGCCGTTGTGCTGACCATTCTCGGTTACTCCATTAACGGCACCATCGTTATCTACGACCGAATTCGTTCCAACGAGAAGAAATTCGGCTCCACCAAGACGGTTTCGGAAATCGTTAACATGAGCGTTAACAGCTCCTTCACCCGCAACGTCTTTACCTCGCTCTCCACCCTTATTGCGGTTGTTGCGATCTGCGTCATTGCCAAGATCAGAAACCTTGATTCGATCATCAGCTTTGCCTTCCCCATGAGCATAGGCATTTGCGCCGGTTTCTATTCCTCGCTCTTCCTCTCGAGTCCCCTTTGGGCTTTGTGGAGAGAGCACAAGCTTAAAAAGCAGGCCGACAACGGCGGAAAAGGCAAAAAATAATATCACGCAATTCGGAGCCTCGGTTTAAAGCCGAGGCTCTTTTTTGTTCAGTTTTGTGCGAAAAAAGAGCAACAAAAAAGACAGCCGTTTCATTTGAAACGACTGTCTTTTTTTATATTTTCATAGGGTCGGATGTCGTCCGATTTATCAGACAATACCCTGAGCCATCATGGCGTTTGCAACCTTTTCAAAGCCTGCAATGTTGGCGCCCATGATGTAGTTGCCCTCGTGGCCGTAGCGGGCTGCGGCGTCGATAGCATTGTTGTGAATGTTGATCATGATGTTGTGAAGCTTTGCGTCAACCTCGTCGAAGGTCCAGGACAGTCTCTCGGAGTTCTGGGACATTTCAAGAGCCGAGGTGGCAACGCCGCCGGCGTTGGAAGCCTTGCCGGGGGTGAAGATGAGGCCGCCGTTTACGATGATGTTGGTAGCCTCGAGGGTGGTGGGCATATTTGCACCTTCGCAAACAGCCATGCAACCGTTCTTGACGAGAAGCTTTGCGTCGTCCTCAAGAAGCTCATTCTGAGTGGCGCAGGGGAGAGCGATGTCGCAGTTTACGCTCCAAACGCCTCTGCCCTCGGTGTACTTGGCGTCGCCGTGATAGTTGAGGTAATCCTTGATTCTGCCGCGCTTAACCTCTTTGATTTCCTTGACGGCTGCCAGGTCAATGCCGTTTTCGTCGTAGATCCAGCCGTTGGAGTCGCTCATGGTGACAACCTTTGCGCCCAGCTGCTGAGCCTTTTCGCAGGCATAGATGGCAACATTACCGGAACCGGAAATGGCAACGGTCTTGCCGTCAAAGCTTGTGCCCTTGACCTTAAGAGCTTCCTGAGCAAAGTATACGAGACCGTAACCGGTGGCCTCGGTACGGGCGAGAGAGCCGCCGAAGGTCAGACCCTTACCGGTGAGAACGCCCTCGTAGTTGCCGGTAATGCGCTTATACTGACCGTAGAGATAACCGATCTCGCGGGCACCGGTGCCGATGTCGCCGGCGGGAACGTCGACAAACTGACCGATGTGCTTATAAAGCTCGGTCATGAAGCTCTGGCAGAAACGCATAACTTCATTGTCGGACTTGCCCTTGGGGTCGAAATCGGAACCGCCCTTACCGCCGCCGATGGGCAGACCGGTCAGAGAGTTTTTGAAAACCTGCTCGAAACCGAGGAACTTAAGAATTCCGAGGTTTACCGAAGGATGGAGACGGATGCCGCCCTTGTAGGGTCCGATTGCGCTGTTGAACTGAACGCGGTAACCCTTGTTTACATGAACCTTGCCGTTGTCGTCAACCCAAGGAACGCGGAACATAACGGTACGCTCGGGCTCGACAAGTCTTTCGAGCAGGGAGCACTCCTCATATTCGGGATGAGCCTCCACAACGGGGGTCAGAGATTCGAGAACCTCGGTAGCTGCCTGGTGAAACTCCTTTTCACCGGGGTTTTTTGCCTTGAGTTCTTCGAGAACTCTTTCGGTATATGACATTATAAACACTCCTTTAAGAGATTTTTGACAGTATAAATTATATTGCTAAAGGTAATTTTTTTCAATAGGTTTGAGTATAAAAATTCATGTTAAACGATAATTTTAACATTTTATTCATTAAATATTACCTTGCATATACAAAATTTTACACATTAAAGCGGAAAAGAACGATGTCTCCGTCCTTGACAACATAATCCTTTCCTTCGCTTCGCACAAGGCCCTTTTCCTTTGCCGCCGCCATAGAGCCGACCTCCATAAAGTCGTCATAGCCGATGACCTCGGCGCGTATAAAGCCGCGTTCGAAATCGGAATGAATTTTACCCGCCGCCTGGGGAGCTTTGGTGCCCTTCTTGATTGTCCAGGCTCTCACCTCGGGCTTTCCGGCAGTCAGATAGGAAATAAGGCCGAGAAGCTTGTAACAGGCCGAAATGAGCCTGTCAAGACCCGATTCCTTGAGCCCGATTTCTTCAAGAAAAGCCTTCTGCTCATCTCGGTCGAGAGAGACGATTTCGGCCTCGATCTCGGCGCAAACCGGAACAACGCCCGCGCCCTCCTCGGCCGCAATTTTCTTGACGGTCTGATAATGCTTGTTTTGCTCGAGATTTCCCGCAATCTCGTCCTCGCCCATGTTGCAGGCATAAATAACCGGCTTATCGGAAATGAGGGCGACCTCCTTTATCATCTTGTCGCCGTTCTCGTCGCGGTCAAATGAACGGGCGGTTTTTCCGCTTTCAAGGTGGGCATAAAGAGCCTTTAAAAGGTCAACCTCCTTGGCAAGCGATTTGTCGCCCTTCATCATCTTTGTGAGTCGGTCGATACGGCGTTCAAGCATTTCCATATCGGCAAAAATCAGCTCGAGATTTATGGTTTCAATGTCTCTTGCGGGGTCGACCGAACCGTCCACATGGACAATGTCGTCGTTTTCAAAGCAGCGGACAACATGAACAACGGCGTCAACCTCGCGGATATGGGAAAGGAATTTGTTCCCCAGTCCCTCGCCCTTTGAGGCGCCCTTGACAAGACCCGCAATGTCGACAAATTCAACCGTTGCGGGGGTTATTTTATCGGGATTGTGGATTTTGGCAAGCTCGTCGAGACGTTTGTCGGGAACGGCGACCATGCCCACATTCGGTTCGATGGTGCAGAAGGGAAAGTTTGCAGACTGGGCGCCCGCATTAGTGATGGCGTTGAAAAGAGTTGATTTTCCGACATTCGGAAGTCCTATAATACCGAGTTTCATTTAAAAAGCTCCTTAACAATTCTTTGACTTGTAAGTTTTTAACCTAATAATTATAAACCATTTTTCCGCCGATTTCAATATTTGAGCATAAAAAAACACCGTGACCTCGCAAGAAATCACGGTGAAAAAAATTTACTTATGCTTTTTCAACGGGGAAGTTGGGAATCTTGTCTACGGCGCGCTGAAGAATGAGAAGAGCGTCGCTGACGGCGATGCTGCCGCTTCCGTCGACGTCGCCGGCCTTGACCTGATCCTCGGTAAAGGTGATCTTTCCGACGGCTGCCTGAAGGGCGAGAAGAGCGTCGTTAACGGTTACGTTGCCGTCTCCGTTAACATCGCCGTATACAATGGGAGAGGCGGCCTGGAATTCAAGACCGTTGTCCTCGGCATAGGTCTGGGCATAGCTGCCTTCAATACCGATGATGACGATACCGTCGATGTCCTCAAAGTTGTTTGCGCCGATTTCGGTGACCTGCTCGCCGATGGTGACGGTCTTAACGTTTTTGCCGGCAAAAACGCCTTCGGCAATTTTGGTGACCTGAGAGGGGATAACAACATCCTCGGAGGAGCCGTTGTATTTGGTCAGAGTGTGGCTGTCGGTGGGATCATAGCTGAAATCTCTCGCGGGAGTCCAGGTGAGGGTCTCGGCCTGATAGGGAGTGGAGCCCTTGGTAATTCTGATACCGTCAAAGTAGATGCTGACATCCTCGGGCTGACCGCCGTCGTTGTCGGGATCGTGAAGTCCAATCATTTCGAAACGAATACGCTGAGCGCAGGAAAGAGCATATTTTGCATTTGCGCTGGTGTCAAATCCGTCGGGGTTGATGCCGCCGTCGGGACCGTATTCAAACTCGGTTATCGGAACAACAACATGATACCATGTCTGACCCTTAAGGCTCAGCTTTTTACGGTCGGCATTGTAGCCGTGCCATGCCTTAACGTCGCCGCACATACAAATTGAGAAATTGTCGATGTCCATGTCATATTCACTGGCCATGTCGAATTCCACAAAGTTGTAGCCGTTTTCGGTGATTTTAACGCCGTATTTGCCAACGCTGTCAAGGTTGTCGGAATCCTGCTTGATGAAAGCTCCGTCCTCGTCCCAAACAAAGTTGTGGAAGAAGGTGAGCTGGTTTGTGAAGGCACCGCTGATACCGCTTGAAGCCTCGCCCTCGGTGAACTTGTTGACCTGCTTGCCGTCAACGGTCCAGGAACCGGTCTGCTGAGCGGTGAGGTATCCCCACTGTCCGTTCTGGCACCAGCCGTTACCGACATAGGTGTCAAGAGAACCGATGACCAATGAGTCTTTTGTATAATCTTCGGGATCGTTAGCCGCGGAGGCGGTCATTCCGAAACTCATTGCCGTTACGGCGATAGAAGCCGCAACCGCTGCTGAAATGATTTTTTTCATATAAGGTTGACCTCCTTGTTTTTTTCATTTCATATCTATAAATTATAATATATTAAAATCGGCTTATTGTCAAGGGGGAAAGGCCGAAATGCACAAAAAATAGCGCTGTTCTATTTGATTATTTAACAAAATAGGGAACATCTATCAGAAGAAAAAATTGACAAAATCCAAAAATAATCGAGTCAATTCAAGAAAGTAAAGGGGAGAAATACCAGAGGCATTTCTCCCGCTTGAATGTGAAATTTTGAAAAGGGATTATTCTTCCACCGGGAAAACGGTTATCTTACCTACCGAATACTGAAGAATAAGCAGCGCGTCGGTTACGCTTATGCCCGCCTGTCCGTCAACGTCGGCGCGTTCGGCTTGCCCGTCGGTTAAAGCGAGCTTGCCGACAGCCGCCTGAAGCGCGAGCAGAGCGTCGTTTACGGCCACGTTTCCGCTGTCGTCAACATCGCCGTAGACAATGTTTTTAAGCTCCTCAAAGTCAAGGCCGTTGTCCTGGGCATAGGTTTCGGCGAAGGAGCCGGGAACTCCTACAATGACGATGCCGTCAATGTCCTCAAAGTTGTTTGCGCCGATTTCGGCAACATTGGAGCCGATTTTGACCTTTTTAATGTCCTTGCCGGCAAAAACGCCGTCGGCAATGGCGGTCACGTTGTCGGGAATAGTGACGGTCTGACCCTTTTGGTTATAGCCGATAAGGGTGGTCTTGTCGCTGTCATAGACAAATTCGGGGCGGTCATAAACCATGGTGTCTTCCTTGACGGGATTGTCATATCTGACAATGCGAAGGTCGTCGATATTGAAATAGAGCTCTTCGGGAATGTCGTTGGTTTCGGGGTCGATGGCTCCCGTGATTTCCATGCGCATACGCTGAGCGCAGGAAAGGCCGAGCTTTGAATACTGATAAGAGCTGCTCGGATCGGGAACGTCGGGATTGGGGGAGTCGATGTCGGGGCGGAATTCAAAATCGGTGATCCTTATGGCAACATGATACCATGTGCCGGCCTTGAAAACGACATTTGCGCGGTTGGCGTCATATCCGTGCCATGCGTCGGTGCTTCCGCAAAGGCAGAAGGAAAATTGACCGACGTTTACGTCATACATGGAGGCCACGTCGAATTCCACATATTTATAGCCCTGACCGATGATGTCGAGGCCTTCCTTGCCAACGTTGCTCAGCGGCTCGGCCTTGATGAGGGAGCCTTCTTCATTCCACACAAAGTTGTGGAAGAGAGAAACGTGGTCCATATTGGAGGTGTATATACCGCTCGAGCGGGTTCCTTCGGTGAACATATTCGTGCCGTTGGCATATTTGCCGTTGTCGCCGCCGGAAAGCGTTCCCCATTGGTCGTTGGCGCCGTCGCCGATGCCGTTGTCGAAATTGGTCAGCTGAAAATTGTCGGGGTAGTCGATGTTTGACGCAGCAGAACCCGGCAAAATACAGGCCGAGGTTATAACCGCGGCGGCAACAAGTGCCGAAATAAGTTTTTTCATTGGACAAATCCTCCTTTTCGTTACCGTTAAATAATACTCTAAATAAAATACTCTGTCAAGGTGCATTCGCAATAAAATGACAAAAAATATTGTTAATAACGACTTTTTTCATAGAAAGTACCGATTTGTTTGACGGTTGTTTCTCCTGCGGAAATTTCCGTGATTTGGTCGGAAAAGCCGTCGGCCGAGGAGGGGTCGAGGGAAAGCGAAAGTCTTACATCCTCGGAAAAATCCGAGGTCAGTATCCTGCCGCCGCATTTTGAAAGAATACTTGGAATACGGTTGTATAAATTATAGCCGCAGCAAATTTCCGCCTTGACCCTCAAAACCGATTTTTCAAGCGAACAGTTTTCCACCGCGCCGCTTGCCGCCGCCGAATAGGCTCTGACAAGACCGCCGGTTCCGAGCAGTATGCCGCCGAAATATCTTGTGACCGTCAGCGCGCAGTTGCATATGCCGTTTTTTTCAAGAATATCCATGATGGGGGCGCCTGCCGTGCCGGACGGCTCGCCGTCGTCGGAATAGCGCTTGTCGCCGTCGTCGAAAATATAAGCAAAAACCGTGTGGCGGGCGTCACGGTGGCGGGCACGCACCCTGCCGATAAATTCTTCGGCCTGCTCTCGGTTTGCCGCCGGGTGTATTTCGGCGATAAATTTGGAGCGTTTTTCGGTTATTTCGAAAAGGGCGGACGCCTTGGGAGAGTAGTAAAAGTCCTTCAAAAAATCACCTCTGTTATTGATAATACCACAGCGCGGCAAAAAAAGGAATAAGGCAAAAAAAGACCGTCCAAAGGTAAATCCCATGAACGGTCCGTTTTCGTTTGTTACTTGGAGATATTGAAACGCTTGTTGAAACGCTCAACACGTCCGCCGGTGTCGACCAGCTTCTGTCTTCCGGTAAAGAACGGATGGCAGTTTGAGCAAATATCAACACGAAGGTCCTTTTTGGTGGAACGAGTTTTGATCTCGTTACCGCAAGCACACTTGATGGTGGTCTCCTCATAAGCGGGATGTATTCCTTCCTTCAAACCAGTCACCTCTTTCTCTACTTCAAATAAACAGCAAACTCATACTAACACAACGTGCGGCAAAATGCAAGTCTTTTTTTTAAGTTTTTAAAATTTTTCCCGATATATTTTTCATGGAAAGCGAAAAACACTAATTCACGCTGTCGGCGGCGCGGAGAACGCGGGCGGCCACACCCGAGGCGACGCCGAGTCCCGAGCCGGAATTTTCGGCCACGACGACAAAGGCATAGGGTTTGTCGGCCGATTGGCAAAATCCCACAAACCACGAGTGCGGGGTGGATTGCTCGCCCACCTCGGCGGTGCCTGTTTTGGCGCAAAGCTCAAGCCCCGAAAAGGACGAGTCGCCGTAGGTTTCAATTACGTTGTTTCGCATATATTCCTTAAGCATATTTGCGCTGTCCGAGCTTATGAGTCGTTCCTCCGAGCGGTTTTCTCCGCGGATTTCCACCCCGTCGGGAGTGGTTATCGACTTGACAATGTGAGGGGAAACGCTGACCCCGCCGTTTGCCACCGCCGCCATAAAACGCATATATTGATAAGGATTGGCAACGTCGGTATACTGACCTATTCCGGCCCAGCCGGTGTCGATTTCGTTTGCCGACGAAATGTCGAATTTGCTTTCGGCGCATTTAATGCCGTCCATATAAAGGGTTTTGTTAAAGCCGACCTCGTTGGCCGTGTTTGTCAGGGCGCTTTTGCCGAGATCAACGGCGGTCTGAGAGAAAACGGCGTTGCAGGAGCGGGCAAGTCCGTCCCGAAGGCCGAGTGTGCCGTGGTTTCCGAGACAGCTCAGCCATTCGCCTCCGATGGTCACGCCCTGCTTGCAGGTGTATGTGCGGCTTTTGAAATCCGAAAAGTTTTCAAGAGCCGACAGACAGGTCACAAGCTTGAAAACCGAGCCGGGAGTATACTGTCCCGACAGCAGACGGTTGACGTAAACGCCCTCCTTTTGCTCGTCCTTTGAGGATTTTTCCTCTGGGTCGAAGGAGTAGGAGCTGACCATGCAGATTATTTCCCCGGTTTTATAGTTGCACACTCCGACGGCACCGGCGCGGCTTCCGAGGCTGCGGAGCGCCGTGACGCAAAGGTCGGAATCAAGGGTGAGCTGCATATCGTTGCCCTTTCCGCTTTGGTTATATGTGCCGTTGAGCACATTGTATCCCGTAAGCTCGGGCAAAAATGCGGCGTGAACACCGGTGGACACAAATCCCTCCAAATCGCCGACGGCGTGGGCAGTGGCCACTCTTGTGTAATAATTTTCGTTAAAATGACGTTCTCCGTCTCGGGTGCTTGCAAGCACGACGCCCTTGGAATCGGTTATGTCTCCCGCGCGCAGCAGACGTCCGTCGGAATAAAGGTGGCTGTTGGTGGGATAGGTTGCCCACTTGCCGCCGTTTACAAAGAGCCGTGCATAATAGAAGAAAATTCCTGCGATGAAAAGAACGGTGACGATGATAACGGCAGTCGACCGTGAAATTACCTGTTTCAGTGCTTTCCGCCTCCTTCATAAGAAACCGCGGGTTCGGAATATTTAAGCTTTTTGGGCGGTATTTCGGCGCCCTTGAAAAACGCGATAAAGAGGAAGGCCGCCACAAGGCTTGTGCCTCCTCGGCTGACGAACATTATGGTAACGCCGGTCAAAGGCAGTATGTCGGAGGAGCCGAAAATGTTGAGCGCCGTCTGGAAAACCATAACGGCGGCTGCGGCGCACACCGAAATGGCAAAATAGGGAGATCGGCATCGCTTTGCAAGGCGAACGGCGTAAAAGCCCAAACCGGCAAAACAGGCGGCGACGCAAAAGGCGATGAGCCAGCCCCATTCTTCGCATACTATTCCGTATACAAGGTCGGTGTCGGCGGCAATTATGCCGTGAAGGGTCCCGTTTCCGCCTCCCAGCCCGAGAATACCTCCGCTGGCGGCAGCCACGAGAGTCCTTGTCTGCTGATAGCCGGCTCCCGAGGCCTGCTCCCAAATGTGCCCCCAAACGCCGAAACGGGTGGCAATATGTGGGAAAATCGTCATGAGAAGGATTGCGCCCACAACGGCGGCGGCAATAATCGCGATGACAAATTTAATGTCGGTCTGCCTCATGAGCAAAATTACAATCATGGCCACAAAAAATATGGCAACGGCGCCGAAGTCGACCATTTTGGCAAGTGCGGCCATGCAGGCTGCCGAAAATCCGAGAAAGGCAAGGCGGCTTTTAAAGGTCAAATCGGAGGGGTAAAGGGCGGCCGAGCCGGAAAATATAAAGGCAACCTTTGCGAATTCAGAGGGCTGAAAGGTTACTCCGCCGATGTTTATCCAGTTGCGTGAGCCGTTGATGTTGACTCCGAAAAAGGCGGTGAGAAAAAGCAGCGCCACGGCGAACACGGCAATATACGGACGAAGTGTCAGAGCAACGTTTTGATGAGTCAGAATGACGGTGAGAATCAAAAATCCCGCAAAGCCCATGAAAACGCAGGCAACCTGCTTTACAAGGTCGTCGGGGTCGATGCAGGCGGTCACGGCGAGGCCTATGGTGCACAGAAAAAGCACTGCGCTTTCGGCGATTATGCGAAAGCCCTTAAAAAACCGTGTGGCCGCAAAATATATCCACTGAGTGGCAATAAGCAGCCCGAAGCTCAGGGGAATATTCATGTTAAGCTCGGAAGAAAAACGAAGGCAGATCTGCCCGCACATAATCAGCTGAAAAAGTGTCAGCACCAAAAGCAGCAGCGCTCCCGACGGCTCGCTTTCGGCGGCGGGAACGGTTTTCGGCGCCGAACGGAATTCTATCGGATGCCCGCATATCTCAAAGCGGTCTCCCTCAAAAATTTCCGTTGCTTTTTTAATCTTTTCGCCGTTTAAAAGCACCTCTCCGTCGAGAGGGCAGAGAAACCAGCCGTTTTCCCGCTCGTAAAGCATGGCGTGCTTTCTCGAAACGGTCTGACCGGGAATTCTTATGTCGCAGCTTTTTGCACGTCCGATTATGTTTTGGGCGGCATATACATAAAGCGAGTTGTTGCCGCCGAGAAAAAGCTCGCACAGCACCGACATTTTCTTCCTCGTCCCAATATAAAGCCGACACCAAAGAAAGGCGCACAGCATGGCGAGCACCGGCAGAACGATGCGGGAAATTTCGAGATATATCTGATAAACGTCCGACATCGGAGACCTCCTTCAGTTTTGCGGTTTTGATTTCTGACGAAGCTTTGACGGATCCTCGTCGGTCCAGCCGTCGATGTGACGGCGTTCGAGGGCGCCTATGACCTTTTCGTAAACCTTTCCGTAGGTCTTGTCAAGATCCTCGGCGAAAAGCTTTGCCTGCTCTCTTGCGGTGTTGCCGTCGGCGGGGCAGGGGCTTTTAATGACCGGGAGGTGAAGCTTCTTGGCGGTGTTTTCGGTCTGTTTTTCGGAAACATACAAAAGAGGTCTTATCATGGTTATATCCTTGCGGGAAAGATAGGTCACCGGCTGAAAACAACCGATTTTTCCGCCCTGAAGCAGATTCATGAAAAAGGTTTCCACCGCGTCGTCGGTGTTGTGACCGAGGGCGATTTTGTTGCAGCTCGCAGCCTTTGCGGCGTCGTGAAGAATTCCTCTTCTCATGCGGGCGCACATGCTGCATGGATTGCTCTCCCGCCTGACCTCGAATATTATTTCATAAAGCTGAGTCGTTCTGATAACGGGCTCAATGTAAAGACGGCGGCAAAGCTCGATTATCTCCGAATAGTCGGTTTTCTTGCCGAAAAAGCACGGGTCCACCATTATGGCTTTGACGGTGAATTTTTTTGGATAAAAACGTTTGAGCTCGCCGAGAGCCGCCAAAAGGCAAAGCGAGTCCTTTCCTCCCGAAACGCCGACGGCAATGCAGTCTCCGTCGTCGATCATTCGGTATTTGTCCACCGCCTTGCGGACGATGCTTAAAAGCTCGTTCAAAAAAATCACCCCGAAAAAAGAAAAAACCGCATCAAAGCAAAAAGCCGATGCGGAAAATGAATGGAGCGGATTACGAGGCTCGAACTCGCTACCTCCACCTTGGCAAGGTGGCGCTCTACCAGATGAGCTAAATCCGCAACTGCAAGTGGTATTATAACGGCAATAAAGGCATTTGTCAACAGTTTTTTTCTTTTTATTTTCGAACGGGTAAAAATCCCTCTTTGCCGTCGGCTTTGTGCCCTTAAATGTCTTGCAATTTTCCCCTTTATATGATAGAATGGTTTGAATAATTATTATGGGAGGTTTGTGCCGTGGTTATTTTGGGAATAGACCCCGGATATGCCATTGTCGGGTTCGGCGCCGTGAGATACGAGCGCGGCCGTTTTGCCCCTCTCGGATACGGGGCCGTGACCACGAGAGCCCACACCGAGTTTACCTCCCGTCTTGAAGAAATCTACGACGGCATGACCGAGCTTATAGCCAAATACCGACCCGACTGCATTTCGGTGGAAAAGCTCTACTTCAACACCAACACCACCACCGCCATTGCGGTTGCCGAGGCGAGGGGATGTATACTTCTCGCCGCAAAAAAAGGTCTTGTGCCGGTTTACGAATATACGCCGCTTCAGGTCAAATCGTCGGTGACCGGATACGGCAGAGCCGAAAAAAAGCAGATCATGGAAATGACCCGTATACTGCTCGGTCTCGACAAAATTCCCCGTCCCGACGACGCTGCCGACGCCCTTGCCCTTGCCGTTTGCCACGGGCACAGCGCGGGCTCGCTGCTCACTCAAAACAGATTGTAGGAGAAATATATGTTCTATTCATTGACAGGAAAGCTTGTTCTTCTCAGCCGCAACCGCGCCGTTATAAGCTGCGGCGGCGTGGGCTTTGACTGCTGCATAACCGAGACGACCTATAAGGAGCTTGTCGGAAAGAACGGGGAGGTAACGCTTTTTACCCACCTGAACGTCAAGGAGGACGCCCTTGATCTTTTCGGCTTTTACGCAAGAGAGGAGCTTGAATTTTTCAAGCTGCTTATTGGAATTTCGGGAATTGGTCCGAAGGCCGCAGTCGCCATACTTTCGGTGCTTTCTCCCGACCGCCTTTCGGTTGCGATAATGTCGGGCGACTTCAAGGCCATAAGCGCGGCGCAGGGAGTGGGTGCCAAAACCGCCCAAAGGGTGGTTATGGAGCTTAAGGATAAGCTCGGGCGCTCAAACGTTGCCGTGTCCCCCGACGCACAGGAAGCGGGTGCCGTTTCGGCATCGGCAAACGCAAGCGACGCCGTCATTGCCCTTGAGGCTCTCGGCTTTCAGCGTTCCGACGCGTCGTTGGCGGTGGGCCGCCTTGACAGCGGGCTTGATACCGAAACTCTCATAAAGCAGGCGCTTAAACTTTTGTCCAAAGGCCTATAAAAGAGGAAATATAAATGATAGAAAACGAAATGGATTTTGAAAACCGCATGGTGTCTCCCGATTTTGCTCCGGGGGAAACCGAGCTTGAGAATTCCCTTCGCCCCAAAACCCTTGACGACTATATCGGTCAGGAAAAGGCCAAGGAAAATCTCTCAATATACATAAAGGCGGCAAAGCAGAGGGGCGAGCCCCTTGACCATGTGCTGCTTCACGGCCCTCCGGGACTCGGCAAGACCACCCTTTCGGGCATTATCGCCAACGAAATGGGAGTCAACCTGCGCATGACCTCCGGCCCCGCCATAGAAAAGCCGGGCGACCTTGCGGCGCTGCTTACCAATCTCAACGAGGGCGACGTGCTGTTCATTGACGAAATTCACCGTATTTCCCGCAATGTGGAAGAGGTGCTCTATCCCGCCATGGAGGATTTCGCCGTCGACATCATAATCGGCAAGGGACCCTCCGCCCGCTCCATTCGCCTCGACCTTAACAGGTTCACCCTTGTGGGGGCGACCACCCGTTCGGGGCAGCTGACCGCGCCCCTTCGCGACCGTTTCGGGGTCATGCTCCGTCTTGAGCTTTACACTCCGGAGGAGCTTGCGAAGATAGTCACCCGTTCGGCCGGTATTCTCGGAATTGAAATCGACGCCGAGGGTGCTCTTGAAATAGCCTCCCGATCGAGAGGAACCCCGAGAATCGCCAACAGGCTGCTCAAGCGTGTGCGGGACGTGGCCGAGGTGCTTTACAATTCCTCTATAACCCTTGAGGTTGCGAGGGCGGCGCTCGACCGCTTTGAAATCGACGAGCTGGGTCTTGACGATTTCGACCGAAGGCTGCTGACCTCCATGATATACAATTACGGAGGAGGCCCCGTGGGGCTTGAAACTCTTGCCGCCTCTCTCGGCGAGGAAGCGGTCACCATTGAGGACGTTTACGAGCCCTATCTTATGCAGTTGGGCTTTTTGACCAGAACACCGAGGGGCCGCTGCGTGACGCCTGCAGCCTATCGGCATCTTGATATTGAAATTCCCGAAAAATAGATAAAGAGGAGAAAAAATTATGCCAAGACTTTTTGGAACAGACGGTGCGAGAGGAGTGGCCAACAGCGAGCTTACCTGCGAGCTGGCCATGAAAATAGGACGTGCGGCGGCGGTCGTGCTTGCCGGGGCGGGTAAAAGCCGTCCGAAAATTCTCATAGGTATGGACCCGAGAATTTCTTCTCAGATGCTCGAGGCGGCTTTGACGGCAGGAATTTGCTCTGTCGGCGCCGACGTGCTCAGAATAGGAACCGTCCCCACCCCCGCGGTTGCGTATCTCGTCAAAAAATACGAGGCCGACGCCGGCGTTATGATTTCGGCTTCCCACAATTCCTGCGAATATAACGGCATAAAGCTTTTCAGCGGAACCGGCTTTAAGCTTTCCGACGAGCTGGAGGATAAAATAGAAGAGCTTGTCGTGAGCGGGGTTTATGACGGCGCTCATCCCATCGGAGAAAATGTCGGACGCGTTATAGAAATGCCGAATGCCGTGGAGGACTATATAAAGCACGTTGTTTCCACCGTCGATGTCCGTTTTGACGGCATGAGGGTGGCGCTCGACTGTGCCAACGGTTCGTCCTCGGTATGCGCCGAACAGCTTTTCACCCGTCTCGGTGCCGAGGTTGCGGTTATACACAACAGCCCCGACGGAATAAATATTAACGACCGCTGCGGTTCCACCCATATGGAATCTCTTGTGAGTTTCGTAAAGGCGGGCAACATGGACGTGGGCTTTGCCTTTGACGGAGACGCCGACAGATGTCTTGCGGTGGACGGCGACGGAAATATTGTGGACGGCGACGTGCTCATTGCCATTGCCGCCATGGATATGAAAAAGCGCGGCGAGCTTAAAAATAATACCGCCGTTGTGACCGTCATGACCAACATGGGCTTTTGGAAGTTTGCGGCGGGCAACGGCATTGAGGTCAAAAAGACCGCCGTCGGCGACCGCTATGTGCTGGAGGAAATGCTTAAAAACGATTATTCCATCGGCGGAGAGCAGTCGGGCCACATAATTTTCCGCGAATTTGCCACCACCGGCGACGGCGAGCTGACGGGCGTTCAGATTCTTGCCGCCATGAAGCGGGAGGGAAAGACCTTAAGACGTCTTGCCGAAATTATGAAAATATATCCCCAGACCCTTAAAAATGTCGTGGTCACGCCCGAGGGAAAGGCGGCCTATGCCGACGACGGCGAGATAAAGAGCGTCATCGAATCGGTGGAAAAGGAACTCGGAGGCGACGGACGGGTGCTTGTCCGTCTTTCGGGAACCGAACCCAAAATCCGCGTTATGCTTGAGGGAACCGACCTTGGCGTTATCGAAAAGCTTGCCGACAAAATTGTGGACAAAATAAAGGAAAGACTTCTATAATGAGATCAACGGAAAATTGGAAGGACTATGAGCTTATAGACGCGTCGGAGGGCGAACGGCTCGAGCGGTGGGGAGATATTATTCTCATCCGCCCCGACCCCCAGGCCATTTGGAAAACGCCCCGTCTCGACCCGAGATGGAAGCAGGCTCACGGCCGCTATCACCGAAGTAAATCGGGCGGCGGAAAATGGGAGTTTTATAAAAAAATTCCCGAGGTGTGGAGCATAAATTACGGCTCTCTTAAATTCAATTTAAAGCCCATGGGCTTTAAGCACACCGGGATTTTTCCCGAGCAGGCCGTGAATTGGGACTTTTGCGCCGAACTTATCAAAAAATCGCAAAAACCGCTTAAAATACTCAATCTTTTCGGATATACCGGAGCCGCAACCCTTTCGGCTCTTGCCGCCGGGGCGAGCGTGACCCATGTTGACGCCTCAAAGGGTATGGTTGCGTGGGGAAAGGAAAACGCTCAGATTTCACGCCTGTCCGACAGGCCGGTTCGGTGGCTTGTGGACGACTGCATAAAATTCGTAAACAGGGAAATCCGCCGAGGAAATATATATGACGGCATAATTCTCGACCCGCCCTCCTACGGGAGAGGTCCGGGAGGGGAAGTGTGGCAGCTTGAGGAAAAGCTTTACGATTTTCTCCTGTCCTGCAAAAAGCTCATGAATAAGGACAGCAGCTTTATAATGCTGAATTCCTACACAACGGGTTTTTCGGCCGGTGTGTGCGGATATACCCTCGGGGAGATTTTCCAAAAGGATTTCGGCGGAAAAATAATCTGCGACGAGATCGGTCTTCCGGTTTCGGCCAGCGGAAGGGTGCTTCCCTGCGGGGCCACCACGATTTGGACAAAGGAGGATGTGCTTTGAGCGACATAATAAAGCTTGACGGCGTGTCCTTCGGATATGCCGATCCGGAAACCGAACAGAAAACAAAAATATTCGACAATCTGAGCCTTTCGATCGAAGAAGGCAGCTTTGTGGCCGTTCTCGGTCACAACGGCTCGGGAAAATCCACCCTTTCCCGTCTTTTAAACGGCATGATATTGCCCGACGAGGGAACGGTCACGGTTGACGGACTCTCCACGGCCGACGAACAGAATATGCTTGACATCAGGCGGACGGTGGGTCTTGTCTTTCAAAACCCCGATAATCAGATAGTTTCTACAATAGTTGAAGAGGACGTGGCCTTCGGCCCCGAAAATTTGGGCGTTGAACGCGGGGAAATAATCTCCCGCGTGGAAAAATCCCTAAAGGCGGTGGGTATGCTCGAATACCGCCGTCACGCCACGACCAAGCTTTCGGGCGGACAAAAGCAGAGAATAGCCATTGCGGGAATACTTGCCATGAACCCGAGATGTCTTGTGCTTGACGAGGCAACGGCCATGCTTGACCCGAGAGGCAGGGGAGAGATAATCTCCATTGCAAAAAAGCTCAATAAGGAGCAGGGCATGACGGTGGTCATGATAACCCATTATATGGACGAGGCGGTGGATACCGACCGCTGCATCGTCATGGAGTCGGGCAAAATAATTCTCGACGGAAAGCCGTCGGAGGTTTTTGCAAAAAGAGACATAATCAGAAAAACCGGGCTGACCCTGCCCATAACCTGTACCCTGACCGAGGCGCTTTCGGAACGGGGAATAAGGTTGTCGGGCGATCCCCTCGACGAGAGCGGAATGGTGGAGGCTCTGTCAAAATTACTGAAATAAAAGAGGAAAAACATTGTCATTACTTTGCGCGGAAAAATTAGGCTATATTTACGGCGAGGGAACGCCCTTCAGAAAAGACGCCGTCACCGACGTGAGCTTTTCGGTGGAAAAGGGCGAGATCGTCGGCATAATAGGACATACCGGTTCGGGAAAATCCACCCTTGTGCAGATGCTGTGCGGACTTTTGAAGCCCGAGAGCGGCAGGGTTCTGCTTTCGGGGGAGGATATTTTCGCCGACCCGAAAAATTCAAGAAAATACCGTTTTCGAATAGGTATGGTTTTTCAGTACCCCGAATATCAGCTGTTTGACGAAACGGTTGCAAAGGACATTTCCTTCGGCCCGAGAAACATGGGCCTTTCGGAGGATGAAATAAAAAAACGTGTGGTCGAAGCGGCCGACCTTGTTGGGCTTAAGAGAACATTGCTTTCCAAATCTCCCTTTGACATTTCGGGAGGAGAAAAGCGCAGAGCCGCCATTGCGGGCGTGCTTGCCATGAGACCCGAGGTGCTTATTCTCGACGAGCCCACGGCGGGGCTTGACCCCAAGGGGCGCGCCACCATACTTGACATGATAAAAAATTACAACGAAAAAACCGGAGCGTCGGTCATTTTTGTTTCGCATAATATGGAGGACGTGGCAGGTCTTTCCCACCGCGTGCTTGTGATGAATAAGGGCAAAAACGTCATGTTCGGAAGCCCGAGAGAGGTTTTCTCCAAAGGCGAGACTCTTTTGTCCATGGGGCTCGACGTTCCCAAAATCACTCGGATTTTCCTTGAGCTTAAAGGCCGGGGATTTGACGTGTCCGACGGTATATACACGGTTGACGCCGCCGCCGCCGAGATAGAAAGACTTTTAAGGGAGCGGGGTGGAAAGCGTGCTTAACGACATCACTTTCGGTCAGTTTTATCCCGCAAAGTCTCTTGTTCACAAAATGGACCCGAGATTTAAAATGGTGCTGACGGTGGCATTCATCGTGTTCACATTTGTGGCGCAAAACGCAATTTCCCTTGTTATCACGGCCGCGGCTCTCGCAATTTTCATTGCCGCCACCAGAATACCCGTGAAAATGTATTTGAAAACCTTAAAGCCCATTATACCTATTATAATACTGACCTCGGTGTTAAACGCCCTTTATGTTTCGGGCGGAGATACCGTTGTTTCCTTTTGGAAAATAACCATAACCACCGGGGGAATAACCACCGCGGTCTATATGTCGGTGAGAATTGCCATTCTCATAATGTGCAGTTCGATTTTGACCTACACCACCTCGCCCACCGAGCTGACCGACGCCATCGAACGGCTTTTTTCGCCGCTTAATGCAATCAAGGTCGACGTTCACTCCCTTGCCATGATGATGACCATCGCCCTGCGGTTTATTCCGACCCTTATAGAGGAAACCGACAAGATAATGAGCGCTCAAAAGGCCAGAGGAGCCGACATAGAAAGCGGAGGACTTATAAAACGGGTAAAGGCGCTTGTGCCCATACTCATTCCGCTGCTGATTTCCTCTTTCCGCCGTGCGTCCGAGCTTGCCGACGCCATGGAGTGCCGCTGTTATCACGGCGGCGAGGGCAGAACCCGCATGAAGGTCATGAAGGCCTCGGCAATCGACTATGTGTCGACGGGGGTTTTTGCGCTGCTGCTTGCGGCGATAATTCTTTCAAACACCTACTGCGGCGGAATTATTTATTCGCTTATAAAAGGATAGTTTTATGAGGTATCTTTTGACCGTCAGCTACATCGGAACGGCCTATCACGGATGGCAGGTTCAGAAAAACACAAATTCCGTTCAAAGCGAGGTTCAGAACGCTCTCGAAAAGGTGCTGGGCTGCCGTCCCGCACTTTCGGGGTGCAGCAGAACCGACAGCGGCGTCCATGCGAGAAAATACTGCTGTCACTTTGACTCCGAAAATCCCATAAACACCGAAAAGGTTATAGCCGGGCTTAATCATTTTTTGCCCGAAGATATAGGAGCCCTTGCCCTTCGTGAGGTTGACGGCGGTTTTCATGCCCGATATTCCTGCAAGGCCAAGGAATATGAATACATAATATACAATTCTTACAGAAGAGACCCGTTTCTTGAAGGGAGAAGCTGCCGCTATCCCCACGCCCTTGACGAAAATCTTATGAACAGGGCGGCAAAGGCTTTTTTGGGGACCCACGACTTTTCCTCCTTTTGCTCGGCAGGGGCAAAGGAGGGGGATAAGGTCAGGACCGTCAAAAGCGCCGCCGTCGAAAGAAAAGGCGATGTTGTGATTTTCCGCGTGCGGGCCGACGGATTTCTTTACAATATGGTTCGCATAATGGTCGGAACGCTCATACGGGTGTGCGAGGGAAAAATAAAGGCCGACAAAATCGGTGACATAATCTCCGCAAAGGACCGTTCCCTTGCGGGGCCGACCGCGCCGGCCGTCGGACTTTATCTTAAAGACATTTTCTACGAGGAGGAAGAAAAATGAATAAAGACAAACCCGAAAAAAAAGACTATCGGGTCATAAATGTTCCTTATGAGTTTAAAAACAGATCCTCCGAAAGTGCGGATCTTGACGGTCAGCCGAATGTAAGGACTGATGAAGGCCGTGTAAACGGCGGCGCAAATCTGCCGGAAAAACGTCAGAAAAAGCCGATGAAAAAAAATGTCGGCAAAAGAGTGAAATCCGAAAAGAACGGAAAAACGCCTCCTTCGGGTGAAAAAAACGACAAAAAAATCAGCGTGATAATCGGCGGAAAGCTCAAGCGGGCGGCCAAATTCAAAAAGCTGCTTGCCGCTGCGGCCGTATTGCTTACGGCGTTTATAGTGCTTAACATCGCCATTCCCATAGGACTTATCGACGCCACGGGAGAATTCTTCGCGGGATTTTCGGCCTCCGGTCCGGGATTTCCTCTTGACATTTCGGCGGCCTCGGGAAGGCTTATTTCCGGGGTGGGCAGCGACGTTGCTTTGCTATGCGACTCGACCGTAATGCTTTATACCTCGTCGGGAAAACAAATTTACAACCGCCCCCACGGTTTTTCAAATCCCGCCGCGGCGACCTCCCGTTACCGCGTGCTGGTTTATGACAGGGGCGGAAAGGGATATAAAATCGAGCGCAGAAGAGGAACCGTTCTCGAAGGCTCGGCCGACCGTGAAATCATAACCGCCGCCATCGGCGATAAGGGCTTTTTCGCTCTTGCCACAAGGTCGGGGGACTATGTGTGCGACGTTACCGCATTTGACCGAAAGGGCGGGCAGAAATGCACATGGCATTCCTCCGAACGGCAGGTCGTGGCTCTTGCCGTGTCCGACGACGGACGGTATATGGGAATAGGCACCGTTTCGGGACAGGGCGGTAAGACCCTCGGCGGGGTGCTGCTTATAAAAACCGACGGAGGCACAATTATATCCGACCAAAGCTTTGAAGGCTCCAATGTCGTTTCTCTCGATTTTAAGGGAAACACCCTTGTGGGAGTTTTCGACAATATGCTGACCTCTATAACCGAACAGGGCGTCAGAACCGATTTCGGATTTGACTCGGGGCGGGTGTCCTGCTTTGCTCAAAGCTCGACCGCCGTGGCCGTGACGGTGGAAAAATACAACGACTCGGCCAACAATCAGCTCATGGTTTTCGACAAAACCCTTGAAAATCTCTATTCCGCCGACATCGGCGCCGAGGCGGTCTCGCTTTCTCTTTCCGGCAACAAGGCCGTCGTGCTTTCGGGAGAAAAGCTGATTTCCTTTGACGCAAAGGGCGAAAGGAAAAAGGAAGCCGAAGCCTCGGCCGATGCCCGTCAGATTATTACATCGGGAGCGGGAACGGCAGTGCTCGGCTCGGTCACTATCGAATCCGGAAAGGTGTAGTTAATGAATATTGTTTTCGACATAATATGTCTTGCTCTTTTGGTAATCATAACCCTAAACGGCGCAAAAAAAGGCCTTGCCTCCTGTCTCGTTTCCTGTGTCGGGGCGGTGGCGGCCGTGGCAATTGCGGTTTCGCTTTCGGCTCCCGTGTCGGAGCTTTGCTATGACGTGATGTTTAAAAACAGAATTCAGGCGGAAGTCGACAGGGCGGTTTTGGGCGGAGCCGAAAGTCCCATAGACGAGGGCGAAAGAACGGCCGAAATACTTGCCGACGAAAACGGAACGGTTTCAAGAATGCTTAAAACCTTCGGTATTTCGACAGATGAGATTGCAAGAGCGGTTTCGGCCGAAAACATCGCCTCGGTGAGTGAAAACATTGTTGAAAATATCATAAAGCCGCCGCTGCTTTCGCTTATAAAAACGGTTGCGACGATTGTTCTCGGAACGATTTTGCTGTTAATCGTTTCGCTGCTTTCAAAGGCGGTGGGAAAGGTTTTTAAAATAACTCCGCTTAAAGGGCTCGACCGCGGTCTCGGCGGTCTGCTCGGCCTTTTGGAGGGACTTATAATAGTCTATCTGCTTGTGACGGTAACAAAGTCGCTTACCGTGGCGCTTCCGAACGGATTTTTGGGTCTGACGGCCGAACAGCTCGGCCGCTCGGTCTCATATAAGCTCATGACCGGCTCTTTTTCCGGCTCGGCCGCGCAACTTTTCAACCGCAGCATAGGGAGGACGTATGAATAAAAAAATATTTACAATTCCTAATCTACTGTCGTTTATAAGAATTATACTTGTGCCGATAATCGTGGTGCTCTATCTTAAAAAGCATATGGTGGCGGCAACCGTGCTTGTGGTTGTGTCGGGCGCTTCGGATATGCTCGACGGCTTTATAGCCCGAACCTTCAATCAGGTGTCGGATCTCGGAAAGCTGCTCGACCCCATTGCCGACAAGCTGACAATGCTTGCGGTGGTTTTTCTGGTGGCGATACACCATTTGCCCATGCGCGTCATGCTTTATGTCATGATGGCTAAGGAGGGCATAATGCTGCTGGGCGCCCTTGTGCTTTTCAAAACGGGAGCGCGCACCTGTCAGTCCAAGCTGTTCGGCAAGCTTGCCACGGCGGCTCTCTATGTGACCATATTTACGGTCATGCTGACCGACGTTATCGGTTTTGTGTCGGGCGGCGCACCCATTCTTTCGGAAAAATGCCTGTGGATAATGGCCGCCGTATGCTGTGCGCTTATGATTGCCGCACTTATCCAATATATTGTCATTTTTATACTGATGAACCAAGGAAAATACGACTTCGACGCCGAAAAAATTCAAAGGAGCTAACAAATGAAACCCACACTCTGCTCAAGATGCAAAAAACGCCCCGCCGTGGTTTTTATAACCAAAATGGAGGGGGATAAATCCACTCCCGAGGGGCTTTGCCTTAAATGCGCAAGGGAGCTTAACATCGGCCCCGTAACCGATATGCTTAACAAAATGAACATTTCCGACGAGGACCTGGATTCTATGACCGAGGAAATGATGAATATGTTCGGAATAGACCCCGAAAATCCCGATTCCGACGGCGAGGACGGTTTTGAGCTCGGCGGCGCCGCCACCTTCCCGGGTATGATGAATCAGTTCTTCGGCGGAAACGCAAATCCCGAAAGCCAAGAGGAACAAGAGGTCTCCAAAGAGGCTGACGGAAAGAAAAAGGACAAAAAGAAAAACCAAAAAAAGAGAAAATACCTTAATCTTTATTGCACCGACCTTACCGGAAAGGCGAGAAGCGGCGAGCTTGACCGCATAATCGGACGGGACAGAGAGCTTTACAGGGTCATTCAAATTCTCTCCCGCCGAACCAAGAACAACCCCTGTCTGATAGGCGAACCGGGCGTCGGCAAAACCGCCATTGCAGAGGGACTTGCCCTTAAAATCGCGGCCGGCGAAGTGCCCGCAAAGCTTATGGACAAGGAAATATTCCTTCTCGACATGACCGCTCTCGTGGCGGGGACTCAGTTCAGAGGCCAGTTTGAAAGCCGCATTAAGGGGCTTATCGACGAGGTAAAGCGCGAGGGAAATATAATTCTCTTTATAGACGAGGTTCATTCTCTTGTGGGAACGGGAGACAGCGAAGGCTCCATGAATGCCGCCAACATTTTGAAACCCGCCCTTTCGAGAGGTGAGGTTCAGGTTATCGGCGCCACCACCTTTAACGAATACCGCAAACACATTGAAAAGGACAGCGCTCTTGAGCGCCGGTTCCAACCCGTCAAAATCGAGGAGCCGTCGGTGGAGGACACCGTCGCCGTGCTCACGGGAATTAAGGAATACTATGAAAAATATCACGGAGTGACCCTTTCCGACGGTATCATCCGTCAGGCCGTGACGCTTTCCGAACGATATATAAACGACAGGTTTTTGCCCGATAAGGCCATCGACCTTCTTGACGAGTCCTGCGCCTGCGCCGCGCTGAGAAATAAGGCGGCCGACAGACTTTATACCGTAAATAAGGAGCTGTCCGCCCTAAATACCGAGCTTGAGGAGCTTGAAAGCGAAACCGAAAACCCTGATTTTGAGAGGATCGCCGCCGTCAAGACCGAGCTTGCCGCAAAGGGCGGCGAGGCCGATGAACTGGGCAAAAAGGCAAAGGGCGGAAGGGTGACCGAGGACGACCTTGCCAAGGTTATCGAGCTGTGGACCGGAATTCCCGCCGCAAAGGTCAGACAAAGCGACATAAAACGTCTTAAGGGTCTTGAGGACAGGCTTAAGGAAAAAATCATCGGACAGGACGAGGCTGTAAGCCTTGTGGCCAAGGCCGTCCGCCGCTCGAGGGTTCAGATAAGCGCAAGAAGGCGCCCCGCGTCCTTTATTTTTGCGGGCCCCACCGGTGTGGGAAAAACCGAGCTTGTCAAGGTGCTTGCCAAGGAGCTTTTCGACACCCCCGAAACTCTCATACGTCTTGATATGTCCGAGTTTATGGAAAAACATTCGGTGTCGAGAATAATCGGTTCTCCTCCCGGATATGTGGGCTATGACGAGGCGGGACAGCTCACCGAAAAGGTGAGAAGAAAGCCATATTCAGTCATACTTTTCGACGAAATCGAAAAGGCTCATCCCGACGTTATGAACATTCTTCTTCAAATTCTCGACGACGGCCGCATAACCGACGCCCACGGCAGAACCGTCGGGTTTGAAAACACCGTCATTGTCATGACCACAAACGCCGGAAGCGGAGCGGGTACAAGCCTCGGTTTCGGCCAAAGTGTCAGTCAGATGTCCTCCGACAAGACCATGAAGGCTCTCAAGGGATTCCTTCGCCCCGAGTTTATCGGAAGGGTCGACGAGGTTGTCTGTTTCAATCCGCTGACCCTTGAGGACTATGAAAAAATCGCAGGACTTATGCTTTCAGAACTTAAAGAGCCGCTTGCCGAAAAGGGCTACACTCTTTCGTGGGACGAACAAGTCGAAAAGTCTCTTGCAAAGGAGGCTTTCGGCGGAACGAGAGGAGCGAGAGACCTGAGAAACGCCGTCAGAAGAGAGGTGGAGGACAAAATAGCCTCCGCCATAATCGACAACTGCGACGAGGAAATTTCGGGCTTTGTGCTCGACGCCGACGGAGTAAAGGTCGTAAAATAAAATTAAGCCGAACGGAAAATTTCTTTCCGTTCGGCTTTTCTTAATTTTTGGGGAGCCGCAAAATGTCGCCGCTTGACAGTTCAAACGGACACGGGATTTTGACGATTTCCTGCGCATGGGGGGCGCTTTGAACGCTCTCTCCGTCTGAATTGACTATTTCGCCGACCTTAAAGCTTTTTCCGAAGATGTCGGGGGAAAGAATTTCAAGTGTGTCACCCACCGAAAATTTGCCCCTTTGCTCCACCGTGAGAATTCCGTTTTCAAAGCCCTTTACCACTCCCGCAAAGGTACATTCGCTTATATAAGGAACCTGCTCGTCGGGACGGTATTTTTTAAGTTCTCCGAGGTAAAATCCCGTGCAGTAGGGACGGTGGCTTATGCAGTCAAGCTCGTGATTAAGTGCGTCAAGGTCGGTACAGCCGTCAAGTCTTTTCCGATAGGCCGAAACGACGGTGGCGACGTAGTACGGCGTTTTCATGCGGCCCTCGATTTTAAATGAGGTAATTCCCGCCGCCGTCATGTCGTCGATAATATCCATGCAGTTCATGTCTCTCGAGCTTAAAATGTTGGTGCCGGAGTCTGTTTCTTCAATTTGAAAAAACTCCCCCGGACGTTTCATTTCGGTTATGTGATAGCTCCATCGGCAGGGCTGGGTACATTCGCCGCGGTTGCCGCTGCGCCCCGAAAGATAGGGGCTTAAAAAGCACCGACCCGAATAGGACATACACATGGCGCCGTGAACAAAGGCCTCGATCTCCATGTCGTCGGGAATTTTGCTCCTCATTTCGGCAATTTCCTCAAGAGTCATTTCCCGTCCGGTGACAATTCTTTTGGCGCCCATATTGTAGTAGGCGAGAGCCGTGGCATAGTTTTGGCAGTTGGCCTGGGTGCTTATGTGGATTTCGAGGTTTGAAGCTGCCTCCTTTATTGCGCAAACCGCCCCGAGATCCGACACAATAACGGCGTCAACGGATAAATCGTAAAGCCTTTTTGCATAGGATTTTATTTGCTCGATTTCGCCGTTTTTGGCAAAGGAGTTGACCGTGACGTAAAGCTTTTTGCCGAGTGAATGGGTTTCCTTCACAGCCTGTGCGATACTTTCCTCCGAAAAGGCCGAGGCGCTTGCCCGAAGCTGCATAAAGGGGCCTCCGATATAAACCGCGTCGGCTCCGAAACGCAGCGCTGTTCTTAGGGTTTCCATGTCTCCCGCGGGAGCGAGCAATTCGGTTTTTTTCATCATAACAACTCCCTGAAATAAAGTCCGCCTGTTTTTTCTCCCGAAAGGGAGGTGCCGCTTTTATAAGCGTCGAATATTTGCCTGCACTTTTCCGGCGTCTCGGTTGTGAAATACAGCGTCATAAAGTCAATTCCGCGAATTTCTTTTCCGCAAAGCACAAGCGGTCGGGAATTGAGTAGTGTGGAATAGCGTTTTGACGAGCAGAGAACGGGAAAATCTATGCCCTTGCGGTCGGTGAGGGTGTTTAACCCGGGGCAGCCGCCGCAGCCGTTTTGCCTTTTTGCCGGGCAGTTTCGGAAACGCATGAGCGGAAGGTATCCGTAGCCGATAATTCCTCTTTCGACGCTGCCGCCGAGGTTTTCGATGCTCTTTGCGTCAAGTTCAAAGGAAACGGTGGCCGAACCGACGCCGAGCTCTTCAAGGCTTTTCAGAGAAAGGGAATTGAGAATGTTAAGCCCGTGACCGCAATGTATTTTAAAGCCGTGCTTTTTCGCAAGATATATTCCGCCGATGTTTTCGGTCGAAAGTGTTGTTATGCCGAGGCTTTTGAGCTTTTCAAGCTTTTCTTCGAGGTCTTTGCGGTCAAAGGTGAGGGCGGGAAGTTCTCCGTAAAGAAATTCGCCGAAATCTTCCGCTTTTTCGGGGCTTTCGAGAATTCTGTCAACGGAAAGAATGTAGCCTTCGGCGGTTTTCACGCTTTCAAGCTGCGCAAAGCTTTCCCCTCGGATAATGTATCTGCATTTTCCTGCGGCATGGGCCTTTTGAGTGAAATCGCAGTCGGTAAATTTATGAGCCGTTACGGCCGCAAAAAGCTCCGATTGCTTTTTGACCGCCTCTCGGCGCAGGGCGTTTAATGCGGGCAGCGGCAGCATGAGATTTTCGCCGCAGTCAAGCTCGAAATTATCTATAAAGAAGGGAGTCCCTCCGGTCTTTGAAATCTGCTTTTTTGCCGTTTGGGCGTCGAGCGGGCGGTTGACCGCAGGGAAAGGAACCGCTCCGAATGCCGTTACCGTACCCTTTTCCGAGGTAAGCGTTAAAGAGGAGGGCGTGTTTTCCTTTACGGTCAGGAATGCGTCGAGAGGCAGCCGCTTATATTCGTTTTTATAAAGCTCCGACAGCTTTGAAAACACCTTTTCGGCCGACACAACGTCGTCCTTTGTTCTGTGTCCGAACATTTCAAGATTTCTTTGCCCGGTTATATATCCGTCTGTAAAGCCGCTTCGGGAAAACACCTTTCTTAAGGTGTCAAGGTCGGGCTTTTGCCCGTTTTTCGCCGCGATGCAGGCGTTCACCGCCGCCGCGACATATTCGGGACGTTTCATGCGCCCTTCGATTTTAAAGGAGCATACGCCCGCCTTTTCAAGCTCTTTGATATATTCAATATGGCACATATCCTTGAGCGAAAGGGCAAAATGCCGTTCACCCGATTTAAAATCAAGTCGGCAGGGCTGGGCGCAAAGGCCGCGGTTGCCGCTTCGCCCCCCGAGCATGGATGAAAGGTAACAGCAGCCCGACACCGACATACAAAGAGCCCCGTGAATGAAAACCTCCGTTTCAAGAGAGGTGTTTTTGGCAATATGTTCGATTTCCGAAAGGGAAAGCTCACGGGAGAGAACGACTCGGGAAAATCCCATGCTCTCAAGCTGCTTTGCGCCGTAAATGTCATGAACGGCAAGCTGCGTTGAGGCGTGCAGCGAAAGATTCGGCACACATTCTTTAAGTATTTTTGCGGCGCCGAGATCCTGAACGATGACGGCGTCGGCGCCCGAATTTGCAATTTCCTTTGCAAGGGAGATAAGCCGTTCGGTTTCTCTGTCGGTGAAAAGTGTGTTTAGGGTGATGTGGGCCTTGACCCCGCGCTCATGGCAGTATTTCACCGTGTCGTAAAGCGAGTCGAAATTTTCGGCGTTTCTGCGCGCGTTAAAGTCCTTTGCGCCGAAGTATACTGCGTCGGCACCCGAACGCACGGCGGCCTCAAGCTGTTTGCGCCCTCCCACGGGCGCCAGTATCTCAGTCATTTTCCTGCTCCTCCCCGCCGCTGAAAACGGCCTTTGCCGCCACGGCGCAAAACACCTTGTATGCGCCTGCAAGCTTCATCATTTTCGCACATTCATTCACGGTGGAACCCGTTGTCATTACGTCGTCGATCAGCAGCACCGTTCTTGCGAAAACCATGTCGGTATCTGCCTCGAAAACGCCGAATATGTTGCCGTTTCTCAGCGCCTTGGGAAGTGAACGCTGGGGAATCGTGTCATAAATTTTTGAAAGAGCGTTTTGCTCAAAAGGAACGCCAAGCTTTTTGGAAACCGCCTTTGCAAGAAGCCTTGCGGGACTGTATCCCCTTGCCGCAAATTCCCTTTTGGTCACGGGAACGCAGGTTATAAAGTCGGGGAGGGGAAAACCGGAGGCCGAATAGGCCGAAACAATGCGGCTTGCGAGAAAATCGGCCGGCTGAAGATTGCCCTTCGCCTTAAAAGTCCTCACGGCGTTTTTTACCGCTCCGTCGTAAATAAAGGCCGAAACGGCGCCGTCGAATTCGAAGGCGCGGTTTTTGCAGGTGCAAAGCTCTTTCGGAGCTCCGCAGTTTTTGCAGGCGTCGGCCAGGTCGATTTCGGTCTTGCAAAGGGACTCGGCGCAGGAGGGACAAAGGTCGCTTCCGAATGATATGACCCGATCACAGCCTATACAGCGGGACGGGAAAAGAATTCTTAAAAAACGTTCTTTTAACTTCATAAACAACATTTTATCACTCCTCGGCGCAAAAGTAAATAAAAACCGTGCCCGCCGCCCGTTCACACCGCGAAAATGTGGTTAAATAACGAAAAAACCCTTGGAAAAAGGTTGACTTAAAGGTTCTTATATGTTAACATTCACGAAAGAGAAAGGTCTCGAACCGTATAGTTTTCCGTAAGGAGTTGTTTAGAAAAATGAAAAAAGTTTTTTGCGTTATTTCCCATACACATTGGGACAGAGAATGGTATGCTCCCCTGGAGCTTTTCCGCAACCGTCTGACCGACCTGTTCGACAGACTGCTCATTATTCTCGAAAAAAATCCCGATTATGTATTCCACATGGACGCACAGACCGTTGTGCTTGAGGACTATCTTGCCGTCCGTCCCGAGAAAAAAGCAATTCTTATGCAGCACATTAAAAACCGCCGCATAATTGTCGGACCTTGGTATCTTCAGAACGACTTTTATCTCACAAGCGGCGAGTCCACTGTCAGAAACCTGCTCGAGGGTAAAAAGCTGACCACCGAGTTCGGCGCAAGCGGCGGAATCGGTTACGCTCCCGACCAGTTCGGCAACATTTCCCAGCTCCCCCAAATTCTTGACAACTTCGGAATTCACAATTTCGTTTTCGGCCGCGGTTTCAGCGAGTATTACCGCGACGCCGAGGGTAAGGTTCAGCGCAAACCCTCTCCCACCGAGTTTATTTGGAAGGGTGCCGACGGAACCGAGGCTCTCGCAATACATATGCGTCATTGGTACAACAATGCCCAGCGTTTTTCGGCCGACATCGACAAGGCCTATAAATATGTTGAGAGCATTGCCGCCTGCTTTGACAACGAATTCACCTTTACTCCTTACCTGCTGCTCATGAACGGCGTTGACCATCTCGAGCCCCAGGCCGATCTTCTTCCCATTCTCGAGGAGGTTCAGAAAAAGCTTCCCGAGGACGAGGCCATTATGCAGTATAACATGGACGACTATGTCAAGGCCGTCGACAAGTTTGTCAAGGAAAACGACATCAAGCTGCCCGTTCACGAAAACGAGCTCAGAAGCGGCCACGATTGGGAAATTCTCAAGGGAACCCTTTCCTCCCGTCACTACCTCAAGGTTGCCAATGTTAAGGCCCAAACGCTCCTTGAAAATGTTCTCGAGCCCCTTTATTCCATGCTCGAAAAGGACGGCATGAACGGATTTTATCCCTATGACCGCCTGATTTATACCTGGAAAAACCTGCTCCGCAACCATCCCCACGACTCCAGCTGCGGATGCAGCCGCGACGAGGTCCACTATCACATGGAAAACCGTTATTCGGAAATTTTCGAATACGGCAACGACCTTCTCCGCCGCGGTATGATTGCCGCCGCAAATCACAGCAAGGTGCTCAGAGAGGCTTCTCTCGACGATTATGTCATTACCGTGGCCAACACCCTTTCTTCGGAATTTGACGGAATGACCTATGCCGAGCTCACCTTTATAAGAGGCGACGAAATAAATAACTTCGAAATCTTCGACGAGCAGGGCAACAAGGTCGACTTTATCGCCACAAGAAAATACGACGATTATATCGACGTTTTCAGCCCCATCAACCTTCCCGGAACCATTGACGTCACAAAGTATGACATCTATATGAAAACCGGAAAAATCACTCCCTTCTCCTTCAAAAACTTCCTTGTCAAGAAAACCTGCGGAGACATGGAAATCACCCCGGACAAGTGCTGTGACTGCCCCGAAATCGAAAACGAATACTTCAAGGTCGCCGTTGACGAAAAGGGAAAAATCACCCTTACCGAAAAGGCAAGCGGCCGTGTTATCGACGATGTTCTTAAGTTTGAGGACGTTGCCGACGCGGGCGAGTCCTATGTTTTCGTGACCGGCAAGAACGACACCACCATTCTTTCCGACGGCACCGCAACCTCGGTTGAGGTTCTCGAAAAGAACGAATATGTCGGCCGCATCAAGGTCAGCTATGACCTGCTTCTGCCTGTCGATTATGACAAAAAGGCCGAAAAGCGCACCGATGAAAAGGTCGTTTCCAAGGCAAGCCTTGAAATTATTCTCCGCAAGGACGAGAAATTTGTCGGCGTGAAATATGCCGTTGACAATAAATCCAAGAGCCACCGCACAAGAGTGCTTGTGTCCACCGATGCGACAAGCGACGTTTCCACCGCCGACATTCCCTATGATGTGGTTACCCACGGCGAGGAGGCTCATTATATCGAAACCTACAGCAAGGTTCTGCCCAACACCTCCTTCGCAAGCATAAATCAAAACGGCAAAGGCTTTGCCGTCTTTACCAACGGCGCTCACGAATATGAGCATATGGACGGAAACAAGCTGGCATTTTCGATTATCCGCGCCACCGGACTTATCTCCGAAAGCGTTACCGAGACCTGGAGAGTGCCCGGAAATCAGTGCATAAGACTGATTGAAGGCGAGCTTGCGCTCTGCCCCTTTGAGGGAGACGTTTTCTCGGCGGGAATTCTTCAGCTCGTTCAGCGTTTCCGCGCTCCGGTAAGCGTGTGCCACACCTCCTGCGACACCAGAAAGTTCGAGGGAGGCCGCCCCTGCGTACAGGACAGCGAGCTCCACGAGTTCTTCTATCTGCCCGACGCCTATCCGAAGGCTTCCATTCCTTCCAACATTCCCGCTTTGTCGGTTGAGGGCGACGGAATTCAGGTTTCCGCCTTTAAACGCAGCGAGGACGGCAGCGGACTTGTGGTTCGTTTCGTCAACCTGTCTGATAAGGAGACCGAAGCCGCCGTTAAGTTTGACGGCAAGATCTTTATGACCGACATGACCGAGATTCCCCGTGAGTTCATCGGCTTTAACAGCCATGTTTTCAAGGTCGGTAAAAAGAAAATCGTCACCCTTTATCTCGGCAAGTAATTTTTTAAAAAACGGGACGGCTGCGGTTTTTCCGCGGCCGTCTCTGACTGATTTTTGAGTTAGGAAGATATTATGAAATTTCTCGATTATGTCAATGTCCGTATGGGAACCGACACCACCCCTCTTTTCTCCAACGGAAACACCCTGCCCATGACCTCGGTGCCCTTCGGCATGAACAACTTTTTGGTGGAAACAAGGGGTCACAATCCTCTTGAAATCTTCAACGCCACAGACAGGGTCACCACGGGTATAAGGCTGACCCACTGTTCAAACCGCTGGCTCGGCGACTACGGATTTCTGACCTTTATGCCCCGAAGCGAAAGCTCCAAATCCGGAATATGCAGCCCAAGTTCCTTTGTGCCCGAAAAGACCGTTATGACTCCGCACGAGCTTTGCGTGGATTTTCAGCTCCAGCGTGCGCGGGTGACCCTCTCCCCGGCGCAGCGCTCGGCAATCGCAAAGGTGCATTATTACAATGCCGAAGGGGGCAGAAGCCTTCTTTTAAAGCTTTTCGGAACGGCGCAGATTGAGGTCAACGCCGACGGCACCGTCACCGGAAAGGTGTGCAACCATTTCAACGAGGTGCCCGACAATTTCGGCCTTTATTTTGCAATTGAATTTGACTGCAAGGCCGACGCGGAGGCCACCGAATTTTACACCTGCCACGGTCAGAAAATCGCCGCTGCGGGTTCATATGAAGGGGAAGATGTCTTTGCCGACATCGCTCTTTGCGGCGCTCCCGATGATTTTGAGATGAGAATTGCCACTTCCTTTATAAGCGTCGGGCAGGCAAGACAGAACCTTAAAGAGCTTGACGGCAAGACTTTGGACGACGTGAAGAATGCGGCGGCCGACAAATGGGAGCAAATTCTCCGCAAAATCGAAATCGAGGCCGACGAGGAGGTCAAAAAGACCTTTTACAGCTGCCTTTACAGAATGTTCCTTTTTCCGAGAAATATGTGCGAATATGACGAAAACGGCGCACAGAAGCATTACAGCCCTGCCGACGGCAAGGTATACGGCGGTCCTCTTTACAGCGACAACGGATTTTGGGACACCTACAAGACGGTTTACCCCCTCTATTCCATTATCGCCTCCGACGAATACCGCGATATGTGCGACGGTTTCCTTAATTTTTATAAGGAATCGGGTTGGCTGCCCAGATGGATGGATCCCGGCGCCGTCGACTGTATGCCCGGAACCTCTATCGACAATCTTTTTGCCGACGCGGTGGAAAAGGGCGTAGTTACCGACAAAGCCACCATAGAGCTCATGCTTGAATCCATGCTTCGCCACGCCACCACCGAAAGCCCCGAGCCCAAATACGGCCGCGAGGGCATTGCCGATTATATTAAATATCACTATGTCACAAGAGACCATAAGGAAAGCGTAAACAAGACTCAGGACTATGCCTACGGAGATTTTTCCATTGCCCGCATTGCCGAGCATCTCGGAAAAGACGAGCTTGCCGAGGAGTTTTATGAGCGCAGCCTTTACTACCGCAATATTTTCAACACCGAAAAGACCTTTATGCTTTCAAAGGATAAGGAAGGCAAAGAGCGCGACGACTGGACCCAGTTTGACTGGGGCGGGGACTACACCGAGGGCGGCCCTTGGCAGAATTCCTTTGCCGTTTTCCACGATTTTGCCGGCCTTGCGGATTTAATGGGCGGCAGAGACAAGATGATTGAAAAAATGGACAAGCTGTTTGCCACTCCGCCTCTTTTCAACGGCTGCGGATACGGCGGCCTCATTCACGAGATGAGCGAAATGGCGTCGGTAGACTTCGGTCAGTGCGCCCTTTCAAATCAGCCCAGTTTCCACATTCCCTATATTTATTCCTATATGGGTGCTCCCGACAAGACCGCTTTTTGGGTGAGAAGAGCCTGCAAGGAACTGTTCAATTCGGGAAATAAGGGCTATCCGGGCGACGAGGACAACGGAAGCACAAGCGGTTGGTATGTTTTCTCGGTTCTCGGATTTTATCCCGTTTGCCCGTCGGTTGCCGAATATGTCGTCGGTTCGCCCACGGTTAGCTCGGCGGTCATCCACACCGACAGCGGTAAGGACTTTGTTATAAAGGCCGAGCAAAACAGCGACGAAAATATTTATGTCGGAAAAATGCTGCTTAACGGCAAAGAGCTTGACAAAACCTTTATCGACCACTTTGACATAAAGGCCGGGGGAGAGCTTGTTTTCAAAATGCAGTCCGCTCCCGCAAATGCCGAGTATACCGACGATAAGCTCCCCTATTCGCTTTCGAAAAACAAATAATTCACACGCTCCCGAGCTTGTCAATGCTTGGGAGCTTTTTGTTTTGATTGGAATTTTAACTCAAATAATCAAATTTTTTTGTTAAAAAGGGTTGATTTTAGCAAAGCTTTTCTTTATAATATGTTCGTATATTTCGCATCGGAAACGTCGCTTTCCGATTGTTTTGCCGAACCGGAAAAAACACCTGTTTGCGGACACAAAAGGCGAATAAGGAGGATAAAAAATGGGTAACAAAAAGTATACGATGCACGTTATCAGCGGTACCCACTGGGACAGAGAGTGGCGGCATACTGCCGAACAGTCCAAGCTCCGTCTCGTGGACCTTATGGATAACATCATCAACATCCTTGAAACCAAGGATTCCTACAAGTGCTTCTGCGTTGACGGCGGTATGATAGTCATTGAGGATTATCTTGCCGTTCGCCCCGAAAACAGAGAGCGCATAAAGAAGCTTATCGAAGCCAAAAAGATGTGGGTGGTCAATTGGTATACTCTCCCCGAGACCAATACCGTTGCTCCCGAATCTCTTGTCAGAAACCTTTTGAAGGGCCATGAAATGGCTGCCGAATTCGGCGGCGGTATGAAGTCGGGCTACACCGCCACTTCCTACGGTCAGAATTCCCAGATGCCCCAGCTTTACAGAGGCTTTGACATCGACACCGCCATTTTCTACCGCGGTACCAATAAGCACGTTATCAAGACCCCGCTTTTCCAGTGGGTGGGCGCCGACGGCTCCGAGCTTGATACCCTTCGCACCTTTGACGAGGTCACCCGTACCAACTGGTTCTTCTATGTTCACAGCGCTATCGTGCTCGGCAAGGAAACCGCAAAGGACCTTAACTATTACTATAATGTGGACGAGGTTCCCGTTCATATGTCGGACATGGATCTTTACGAGAAAGCGTTTACGCTGCTCCATGAGGACTTTGACTATATCCATGATCCCGAGGTCATGAAGAGAGGAATCGACAACATAAGAAAGCAGACCATGCCTTATGCAATCGGCAATCATCTGCTTGCTCTCAACATGGAAGATAACGACGAGCCTTACAGATATTTGCCTGAAATGATGGCCGATATGAACAAGGTTTGCGACGACATCGAATTCGTTCAGGAGTCGATGGACGATTATATGGACACCATCCGCAAGGTCATGAAGCCCGAGGATATGTATGTTCATCACGGCGAGCTCCGTTACACCACCATGGAATACGGTAACTTCAACTCCCTTTACGGCGCTACCCATTCCTCCCGCATAAAGCTCAAAATCCTCAACGACAAGTGCGAAAACTATCTTGTCAATCAGGCCGAGCCTCTCGCGTCCTTTGCCTCCTTCTACGGCAAGGAATATCCCCGCACCAACATCGACCGTGCATGGGAATATCTGCTTAAATGCCACGCTCATGACTCTATCTGCGGCGCCGCCGTCGATCGCGCTCATGACGATATGCTTTACAACTTCTCGGTTGCCCAGACCGTTGCCGAAGAGGTTACCAACCGCAGCGTAATGGCTCTTTACAATCAGATCGACACCTCCAAGACCTTCGAGGCCACCGATCACGTCATTACCGTTTACAACACCATGCCCTTCCCCCGCAAGGAGGTCGTTCAGCTGGTCATCGACACCCCCAAGGGCACTCCCAAGGGCAAGGCCTTTGCCGGAATCGCCGGACAGAGCATGGCCGACGAGTTCTATGACATTTTCGACAAGGACGGCAACAAGCTTGAATATACCGAGCTTTCCTGTGACGAGATCACAATGGGCGTCGAGCGTGAAATGGACACCAAGGCCAACCGCTTCCGCATTAAGAGAAGAAGAATTCTTCTTGCCGTCGACGTTCCCGCCTTCGGTTATGCCACCTATGCCATGCGTTTCCGCGGCCCCGAGTTTGTTTACGAGCCCCAAATCGGCGACAACAGAAAGCTTATCGCCAGAGACTGCGGAGTGCTTGAAAACGAAAACCTCAAGGTTGTTATTCATCCCAACGGCACCTTTGCCATTACCAACAAAAAGACCGGTAAGGTCATGGATAATCTCCATTACTTCACCGATTCGGGCGAAACCGGCTCGGCTCATGTAAGCTGCGAGCCCACCCGCAACTATGTGGTCACAAGCCACGGCGCCCATGCCACCATCACCATGATGGAGTCCAACCTCCAGAGAGGCACCTTCAAAATCGACCTTTCCATGATGATTCCCGCCGCTGCCACTCTCGACAGCAAGGAGCGTCTCACCGAGATGAAGGAGCTGCCCATAACCTACTACATCACTCTTGAAAAGGACAGCGACATTGTCAAGATCAAGACCGTTCTCGACAACGAGTGCCGCGACCACAAGCTGTGCGTAAATTTCCCCACAGGAGTAAACACCGATTGGGCGATTTCCGAAAGCGCTTGGGATGTTGCCAGGAGAACCATTAAGTGGACCGAGGACGGTGACAACCAGGAGAAATTCTTCCCCTTCCAGCCCATGCAGAACTTCCTCGACCTTTCCGACGGCAAGGAAGGCTTTGCCCTGCTCAACAAGGGTCTGCGCGAATATGAGGTTCAGGACGACGAGCAGAGAACCATTAAGCTCACCCTGCTTCGCACCCAGCGTGCATACATGACTGCCGCTTGGGACATGATCCCCGAGGAGCTTGCCAAATACACCGGTCAGCACTCTATCGGCAAGATGGAATTTGAATATGCCATCTATCCCCACACCGGCGACTGGAAGGATGCCGAGGTTTATCATAAGGCCTATGCCTTCAAGACCACGATGAACGCCATTAAGGGCGTTGTTAAGGAAGGCACCCTCCCCGTAAGCGGCAGCTTTGTCACCATTTCCGACGACCGCATTATGACTTCGGCCGTTAAGCAGTCGGAGGACGGCAAGGGCACCATTGTCCGTATTTACAACACCACCGGCGACGCCGTTAAATTTGACCTTTCCACCATTCTCCCCGTTTCCAAGGTTGAGGAAGTCAAGCTTAACGAGGACTTTGTTTCGGATGTTGACTTTAAGGACGGAAAGCTCTCCGGAGAGCTCGGTCCCCACAAGATCATCACCTATAAATTCATGGCCTAAAAACCAACTGCCGACCTCCCGTGTTTTTGCGCGGGAGGTCGTTTAAAGGAGAAAGAAAATGAGCTTTTTTAACATTCCCTCCATCGGTGTTTTCGACGAGGACTGCGGCTTTATAAAGCTTGACAAATGCAGCGACGGATTTCACGAAGTGGGCAAAAACGGAGTAAAATCCATAACCGCCACCGGCGACAAAAAGGTGGAGTTTATTTCCTATGAGGACAAGACCATCGCCTATGTTACCTCTTCCATGGGTTATCCCGCATATTATCCCGTTCACGAGGTGAAATTTGAAAAGCCCTTAAAGGCGGTTCTTATGGATCTCGACGGAACCAGCGTCAGGTCGGAAGAATTTTGGATTTGGATAATCGAAATGACCACCGCAAGCCTGCTCGGCAATCCCGATTTCAAGCTTGAGGAGGCCGATATGCCCTTCGTTTCGGGACACAGCGTTTCCGAACATCTTCAGTATTGCATAGATAAATATTGTCCCGACAAGACCATTGAGGAAGCAAGAAATTATTATTTTGAGCACACCCACAGGGAAATGAACGAAATTCTTGAGGGCAGGGGAAAGGAAGGCGCCTTTGTGCCGTCTCCCGGAATCAAGGAATTTTTGCTTGCTCTTAAAGAAAAGGGCGTCAAGATCGGTCTCGTTACCTCCGGCCTTTACGAAAAGGCATGGCCGGAAATCATGTCGGCTTTCGACACCCTTAAAATGGGCGAAAAGGCCGAGGATTTTTACGATGCCTCCATTACCGCCGGTTATCCCCTTCGCAAGGGCTCGGTGGGCACTCTCGGCGAGCTTTCTCCCAAGCCCCACCCCTGGCTTTATGCCGAGGTGGCGAGAGTCGGACTGGGAATTCCCTTTGAGGACAGAAACCACGTTGTCGGTATCGAGGACAGCGGTGCCGGCGTCGTTTCCATAAAGCTTGCCGGCTTCCCGACCATCGGTATCGGCGGCGGAAACATCGAAAAGAGCGGTACAAAGCCCCTGTGCGACTACTATTGCGAAAATTTTGACGAAATTCTTAAGATAATCGGATAGTCTCAAAGGTCTTTTTGCGCCGATGTGTCGGTGCGTTTAAAAAACACAAACAAAAACCTTCTGCATAAAATGTTATAAACATTTGCAGGAGGTTTTTTTATGACCGAGGAAATTCTGACTGTTGTTATATCGCTGCTTGCCGTTTACGGGCTGTGCGGACTTTGTATGAGGATAGTAACGTGGCTTACCTGCACAAAAACAGAAAAATCCTTTGCCGTTATTCCCATAACGGACCTTTCTCAGCTGACCGACCGCATAATGTGGGCAAAGCTTAAATTCGAGCCCTCCTTCGGCAAAAGGTCGGTGGAAATTCTGGTGGCCGATTGCGGACTGTGCAAATCCGAATCGGCGGTGCTTGAGCGCTATTGCAGGGGAGAGGGGCTTTGTTTCTGCAAGGTGGGAAATTGCGGAAAGGCCATTTACGATAATATTTGCAAAGAGTCTCCCGATGATGTATAATAAAGAAAATCCAAAACGGAGAAACAGATGGAATATAATTTTGAAGGCTCAGATCCCGAACAGATAGAGGGAACGGTGGAAAGCATTACATACCGAAACGAAACAAACGGCTATTCGGTTTTCAAATTTAATTGCGATTACGGGGAAATCACCGCGGTGGGGCAGTTTTCGGCTCTGTCGGCGGGGGATATGCTGCGCCTTGAGGGCTTTTTCGAGACACATAAAATCTACGGTCAGCAGTTTCATGCCGAGTCCTACGAACAGGTGAGACCGGCCACCTCCGAGGCAATTTTAAAATATCTGTCTGCGGGAGCAATCAAAGGAATCGGCCCTTCTACGGCGGCTAAAATTGTCGCTCGGTTCGGGAAAAACACCCTTGACGTTATGGAAAACGAGCCCCGCCGCCTTTCGCAGATAAAGGGAATTTCGGTCGGCAAGGCCGAAAAAATCGGAGAGGAATATAAAAAAATGTTCGGCATGAGGGATGTCATGCTGAAATTTGTCGGTATGGGAATTTCCACCGAGGAGAGCATAAGAATATATAAACGCTTCGGAAGCGGTTCGGTGGAAAAGATAACCCAAAATCCCTATCGGCTGTGTTTTGACGAAATCGGATTTTCATTTGAACGCGCCGACTCGGTCGCAAGGGGACTCGGTCTTGAAAACGACAATGAATTCAGGGTGGAAAGCGGAATCGAATACATTTTAAAGCACAATCTTTCAAACGGCCACACTTGTCTGCCGCGGGACAAGGTGGTCAGCCTTGCCGCAAGGCTGCTCGGTGTGTCGGAGGACTGCGCCGACGTGGGCTGTGACCGTCTTTGCGAAGAAAGAAGGGCGGAAACGTTTGAAAAGGACGGAAGAGAATTTATCGCTCTTTCAAGAATTTTCGAGGCCGAAAGCTATTGTGCCGGGCGGATAGACACCATGCTGAGCTACCCTCCCGCCCCCGTGACCGCCCTTGAAAGTCAGATTTCGGCAATCGAAACGGCCAACGGAATTTCCTATGACGAGCATCAGAAACAGGCCATTGTTTCGGCTCTTTCCAAGGGAATTCTGATTTTGACCGGCGGACCCGGAACGGGAAAAACCACTACTCTCCGCGCCATAATAACCATACTCGAGCAGCAGGGACTGGAATTTGCTCTTGCCGCTCCCACCGGCCGTGCGGCTCAGCGCATGAGCGACCTGACGGGATGCGAGGCCAAAACTCTCCACCGCCTGCTCGAGGCCGAGCGGGACGAAAACGGATATATGACCTTCGGGAAAAATCAAAAAAGCCCTCTCGATACCGATGCGGTGATAGTGGACGAGCTGTCCATGGTGGATTCTCTGCTTTTTGAGGGCCTTTTGAAGGCCATGAAGCTGGGCTGCCGTCTCATAATGGTCGGCGACCGCAATCAGCTGCCTGCCGTCGGTGCGGGAAATGTGCTCGGGGATCTTTACGACAGCGGCAGGCTGCCCGTCGTTTGTCTCGACAAAATATTTCGCCAGGCCATGGAAAGCCGCATTGTCACCAATGCGCACCTTATCGTGTCGGGCAAACCTCCCGTGTTTTCCAAAAAGGAAGGGGATTTCTTTCTTGTAAAGGAGGCGTCGCCTCTTGTTGCGGCGCGAAAGGTTGCCGAGCTTTGTTCTTCTCGGCTGCCTGCGGCCTATGGGTTTGACCCATTTGAGGATATTCAGGTGCTTTGTCCGTCCCGAAAGGGCGACACAGGTACGGGCGCTCTCAACGAACGCCTTTCCGAGCTTCTCAATCCCCCGGAGTTTGGCAAGGCCGAGTATAAAACCGAAAAGGCAAGCCTTCGGGTGGGGGACAAGGTTATCCAAACCCGAAACAATTATGACGTGGCTTGGACGTCCGTAGACGGAAAACAGGGTTCGGGCGTCTTTAACGGCGACATAGGAATTTTACAGTCGATTGACAGGGCGACGGGAATTCTCTGCGTTCGGTTCGGAGATAAAATCGCCCTTTATTCCTCAACCGACGCCGACGATCTTGACAAGGCCTTTGCCGTCACGGTACACAAAAGCCAAGGCAGCGAATATAACTGCGTTATAATTCCGACGGTGGGAATTCCGCCGCAGCTGATGTTTCGTAATCTGCTTTACACGGGTGTGACAAGGGCGAAAAAGCTGCTTGTGCTTGTGGGAACCGAGCAGTCGGTTGCAAGAATGGCCGAAAACGACCGAAAGACCCTGCGCTACACCGCCCTTCCCGCCCTGCTTTGCCAAAATGAACGGTAAAAAAGCCCCGAAACACCAAAGTGAGTGTTTCGAGGCTTTGTTTTTTCTTGCTTTTCCGTCAGTCGATTACCTTTATGCTTTCGATAACGGGCTGATTTGCCTTGAGAACGGTGCCGTTGTTGTCTTCAACCTTGGTGTTTTCGGCAAGGTCGTCGACAATGTCCATTCCGCTCGTTACATGGCCGAAAGCGGCGTATTGACCGTCAAGATGAGAAGAAGTTTCGTGCATGATGAAAAATTGAGACGAGGCGCTGTTATAGGGGGTGGAGCGGGCCATGGAGATAACTCCGCGTTCGTGCTTGATGTTGTTTTCCACGCCGTTTGCCGAAAACTCGCCCTTAATGGTCTCATCGGATCCGCCGGTGCCGTTGCCCTTGGGGTCGCCGCCCTGAATCATGAACCCTTTGATTATACGGTGGAAGGTGAGACCGTCGTAAAAGCCCTCGTTTGCGAGCTTTACAAAATTGGTGACGGTTATGGGGGCCGAATCGGCGTCAAGCTCGAGAGCGATAACGCCCTTGCCCTTGACGGTTATTTCCGCATGATGTTTACCTGTAAGCATTTCTTTTGTCTCCTGTTCTGAAGTTGTTTTTGTATCGGAAGCACTGTCCTTCGAGGTTTTACCGGAGTCTCCGCCGCAGGAGGTGAGCCCCGCGACGATAAGCGCCGCCGACATTAAAAGGGATAAAAATTTTTTCACTGTGAAAACTCCTTAATAAAATGTCTTTGCATACCCTTTTATTTTAACAAAATCCGTTCTGTTTGTCAATCGCATTTTCCTTTGCCGACCGTTCAAGCACAAATGCCTTGTTGCTTTTCATTATGATTTCGGGAATGAAAAGAATTTCTTCGGTGGCTGCGGCCTTTTCGCCGCACAGCATTTTATAAAAGGTCTTGACCACCACTTCACCCTGTTTTTCAAGATTTTGAAAAAGGGTGGCGTGAATTATGCCCTTGTCCATGTTGAGGCTTACGCCTTCGAAAAGGTCGGTGGATACGATTTTATATTTTCCCACAAGTCCCAGCTCTTCAATACGTCGGCAAACCGAATCGGAGTTTGCCGAGCATATATATATGCCGTCCACGTCGGGATATTCCTTTACAAGCCGGTCGACGGCGTCGTATGCAAGGCGCGGGTCGTCGCGGTTTTCAAAAATCGGTCCGACCTTAAGAGAAAGCGACCGGCAGCCGCTTTTAAAGCCTTCTATGTTTTCGGCGCAGATGGCCACGTCCTCCGAGCTTCCGAAAATGGCCGCCTTGCCGCCGGGAATAAGCAGCGACAGCATTTCCGCCGCCATTTTTCCTTCGCAAAAGCCGTTGCACCTAACCGAGAGAATTCGTTTGCTGTCGGGTATGTCGGTGACGATTGTGGCCGTGAGAATTCCGTTTTTGGAAAGCGAGTCGATTTCCTCGCGCTGCTTGGGCTGCTGGTCGCCGGTAAAGATGATTATGCCGTTGACGTTATCTCTGCGGAATTTGTCAAAGCCCTTTTTATATTCCGAAAAGCGGTCGCCTTCCTTTTTTTCGACAAAATATATTTCACATTGAACGTTAAGGGTCGAAAGCTCGGATATTGCTTTTTTCATGCCCGAAAGAATTCCCTGCTGAACCTCGGGAATGGTATCGCAAATTATGATTCCGATTTTTATGGTCTTTCGGGAAAGAGCCTGTGCGGCCTTGTTGGCTGTGTATCCCAGTTCCTCGGCCACCTTTATGACAAGCCGTCTTGTGGACTCGCTGATTCTCGGCTTGTTGTTCAAGGCTCGGTTTACGGTGGCGATGGAGACTCCCGCCGCCGCCGCCACGTCGTATATTGTCACGGTTTTTTTGTCAGCCATGCCGTCACCTGTCCCACTTCTCGCACAGCGCCAAAATCTGATCGGCAAATTTGGCCAGATCCTTGTTTGTGCCGCCGCGGTTTCTTCCGATAACGAGCTGGAGCTTTTTGGAGGCCTCGGTGAGACGTTCAAAGGAGGGAGAAGCGGCAAAATTGGATTTTTTGTTGGGTTTTTCGATATAAGTGCTGTTGCCTTTCGCAAGGCAAAGTCCGCTTTCGAGATCGTATATGCTTCCCGAATAGGGAGCGACGGCCTCGACGCCGAGGGTTTCAGAAATTGTTTTGGCAAACTCGGTTGTCACAAGGTCGTTGCCGTGATTTACAAATACCTTTTTTGCGCCCTTTGCGGCGGCCGCGGCATATTTAAGCAGTCCGTTTTTGTCGGCGTGTCCGGAAATTCCGGCAAGCTGTTCGATGTGCGCCTTGACCTCTATGGGCTCGCCGAAGAGCTTGACCTGCTTTTCTCCCTCGACGATTGCGCGCCCGAGGGTGCCCACCGCCTGATAACCCACAAAAAGTATCGTGGACTCGGCTCTCCAAAGGTTGTGCTTGAGGTGGTGGCGGATACGCCCGGCCTCGCACATTCCGCTTGCCGACAGAATGACCTTGGGATTTTTGTCGTCGTTTATCATTCTCGATTCGTCGCTTGTCACCGCTACCTTAAGGCCATCAAAGTATATCGGGTTGACGCCCTTTTTCACAAGCTCAAGGGTTTCGTCGTCATAATATTCGGTCATGTCATTGCCGTAGATGTGGGTTGTTTCCACCGCAAGAGGGCTGTCCACATAGACGGTAAAATTCGGAATGGATTTTACAAGGCCTCTTTCCTTGATTTCTCTTATGATATACAGCAGCTCTTGGGTTCTTCCCACGGCAAAGGAGGGGATGACCACGTTTCCGCCGCGGGCGAAGGTTTCCTCAAGAATTTTCGAAAGCTGATCCACATAATCGGGACGCTCGCCGTGCAGGCGGTCGCCGTAGGTCGATTCGATAACAAGATAATCGGCGGCGGGAGGGGTGCCGGGGTCGCGGATAAGGGGACGGTCGACGTTTCCGATGTCGCCCGAGAAAATGAGCTTTTCGGTCTTTCCGTTTTCGGTGACCGAGAATATAACCGAGGAGGAACCGAGCAGATGCCCCGCGTCCATAAAGCTGACCGAAATGCCGTCGGCAATTTCATAGCTTTTGCCATAGTCGCAGCCGACAAATTTGGTTATGCAGTTTTGCGCATCCTCGGTGGTGTAAAGGGGAACGTAAGGGTGGCTGCCGGCGCGTTTTGCCTTGCGGTTGCGCCATTCGGCCTCAAACTCCTGAATGTGCGCCGAGTCGAGCAGCATTATGGAGCAAAGCTTGGAGGTGGCCTTTGTGGAATATATCGGGCCGTCAAAGCCTTGGGCGCACAGCAGCGGCAGCTTTCCCGAATGGTCAATGTGAGCGTGGGTGAGAAGTATACAGTCTATTTCACCGGGGGCAACGGGAATATCGCTGTTTAAAAATGTGTCGGGACCCTGCTCCATTCCGCAATCTATGAGGATGTTTTTACCGCAGGCGGTAAGAAGGGTGCAGGAACCTGTGACCTCGTGGGCGGCGCCCAAAAACATAAGTTTCATATAATCAATTCCTTTCGGAAAAATTTTCATGTATATTGTACCACACATATAATAATTTTACAACAAAAAGGCCTTTTAAAGTTATAATTGAAAATACGGCGGCGGTATGGTATAATAACACCGTATGTTAAGCAACCGCGCAAAGCTTATGCAAAGGTTGCTTAAGCGACTTGATTTTCTAAAAGGATTGATAAAAATGACAGAAAATGAATACACGGAGCTTGCGGCGCTCCTTTTCCCCGATATAACCGAAACTCCCGAACAATGCGAACAGCGTTTTCCCAAAAGACAGCTTAAGGAGGGTGCGCGGGTGACCCGTTACGCTCCCAGCCCCACGGGATTTATGCACATCGGAAATCTTTTCTCGGCCTTTATAAGCGAGCGGGTGGCTCACACTACCGGCGGCGTTTTTTATGTCAGAATAGAAGATACCGATAAAAAGCGCGAGGTCGAGGGCGGCGTGAGCGGAATTCTCAGAGACCTTGCGGCCTTCGGCTGCACCGTTGACGAGGGAGTCATATCCGAAACCGAGGAAAAGGGCGAATACGGTCCCTACCGTCAGTCAAACCGCAGGGAAATTTATCATGTTTTTGCGAAATCCCTTGTGGAAAAGGGATTTGCATATCCCTGCTTTTGCTCGGCCGAGACCCTCGACGAGGTCAGAAAGCAGCAGGAGGCCGAAAAAAAGACCACGGGATATTACGGCAAATATGCCCGCTGCAGAGGCCTTTGCTTTGATGAGATAAAGGAAAATATCAAGGCGGGAAAGCCCTATGTGCTCCGTCTGCGTTCGCCGGGCAAAGAGGACGGCAAGGTCTTTTTCGACGATATGATAAAGGGCAAAATCGAGATGCCCGAAAACACCCAGGACATCGTTCTTCTCAAGACCGACGGAATCCCCACCTATCATTTCGCCCACGCCGTGGACGATCATCTTATGGGAACTACCCATGTTGTCAGAGGAGACGAGTGGATTGCTTCGGCGCCCGTTCACCTTCAGCTGTTTAAGCTGCTCGGATTTAAACCTCCGAAATATGCCCACATCGCTCCGCTTATGAAAGAGGAGGACGGCGGTAAACGCAAGCTTTCCAAGCGCAAGGACCCCGAGGCGGCCGTTTCCTTCTATTTTGAGCAGGGCTATCCAGCCGTTTCGGTGAGGGAATATCTGCTCACCCTTGCAAATTCCAATTATGAGGAGTGGCACAAGGTAAATAAAACCGCCTCTCAGGACGATTTTCCCTTTAACCTTAAAAAAATGTCCTCTTCGGGAGCGCTTTTTGACCTTGTAAAATTCGACGATGTAAGCAAAAACGTCATTTCGGGTATGTCGGCCGACGAGATGTATGAACAAATCGCCGCATGGGCGCAAAAGAACGACCCCGAATTTTTCAAAACCTTTACCTCGAATCCCGAGTTTTCCCGTTTTATTTTCACGATAGACCGTTCGGGTAAAAATCCCCGAAAGGACATTGCAAAGTGGAGCGAGGTGCCCGAATATACCGAATATTTCTATTCGGCTCCCGCCGCCTTCGATATGCCGGAAAATCTTTCGTCGGCGGACATAAAGGAAATACTTGAAAAATATGCCGAAAGCTATGACGGTTCTGCCGATAAGGACGGCTGGTTTGCAGGCATAAAGGCGCTGTGCGAGCCTCTCGGCTTTTGCCCGAACGTCAAGGAATATAAGCAAAATCCCGACGCCTTTAAGGGCCATGTGGGCGATCTTTCCACCGTTTTGCGCGTTGCCGTCACGGGAAGAAGAAACACCCCCGATCTTTATGAGATCATGAAGCTGCTCGGCAGGGAAGAGGTCGTTTCCCGTCTTAAGGGAGCTGCGGAAAAGCTGAAGTGAACTATAAAAACATAACCGACGGTATTTTCAGACAGCGGCTCAACCGCTTTGAGGCGACGGTGGAAATTTGCGGAAAGACCGAGACGGTGCACGTTAAAAACACCGGGCGCTGTAAGGAACTTCTTGTGCCGGGCTGCAAGGCTTTTCTCGAAAGGTCGGAAAATCCCAATCGCAAAACCGCCTATGACCTTACGGCGGTGGAGAAGAAAAGGGAGGGTAAACCGCCGCTTCTCATAAATATGGATTCCCAAATTCCCAACGCCGCCGCCGAAGAATGGCTTAAAAAGGGCAATGTTTTTTCCAAAAACGCCGAAATTCGCCGTGAGGTCAAATTTGAAAATTCACGGTTTGATTTTTACGTCGAGGACTGCGGCAAAAAGGCCTTTCTCGAGGTCAAGGGCGTGACCCTTGAAAAGGACGGAACCGCCCTTTTTCCCGACGCGCCGACGACGCGCGGGGTAAAACATATAAACGAGCTTATTTCGGCAAAGGAGCGGGGCTTCGACTGCTATATTCTTTTTGTGATTCAGATGAAGGAAATAAGTGCTTTTATGCCAAATCGGGAAACTCATCCGGAATTCGCCGATGCGCTTTTGAGGGCAAAAGAGGCGGGGGTTGAAATACTCGCCTTCGACTGCGCCGTCACTCCGAAATCCATGGTGATAGAAGATCCCGTTGAAATCAAACTATGAAGGTGAATAAAATGAAAATCCTTTTTCAGGGCGACAGCATAACCGACGCCGGCAGAAATTATGAAGATAAACACGATCTCGGGCCGGGCTATCCGAAATATGCCGCCGAAATTATCGCGAAAAATCATCCCGATGCGGATTTTGAGTTTGTGAATTTGGGTATCGGCGGTAACAAAACCGACGATCTCATAGCCCGTCTCGACAGCGATTTTATCGCCGAGCAGCCCGATTATCTTTCGATTTTGGTCGGAGTTAACGATTGCTGGCATTTTGCCGAAAAAAGAAATTTCCGCCACGTTTCGGTTTTCGAGCGGAATTACCGCAAAATTCTCACCGAAATAAAGCAGAAAACAAGCGCAAAAATCATGCTTGTCGAGCCCTTTTTGCTTCCCGTGAAGGATAAGGCCTTTTGGCGGTATAAGGTGGATGAGGAAATTGTCGCCGTGAGGGCGCTTGCGTCGGAATTCGGCTGTGTGCTTTGCCCTATGGACGGGCTGCTCGCGGCGGAATACTGCGGCAAAAATCTTTCGGAGTTTTCCGAGGACGGGGTTCATCCGCTGAAAAAACAGGCCGAGGTCATGGGAAGAATTTACGCCGAATACTTCGAAAAGCTGCTCTGATATGTCAATAAGATATTGTGACAGAACTTTAACCTTTTAAATTATTGACACTTTTTGCTTTTTATGGTATAATTTCTTCATTATATTATACATTGGAGGAGATTCTGATGAAAAAAATTGCAAAAATTTCCGCTCTTTTCCTTGCGGTCGCCATGACGGCAACCTGCTTCGCATCCTGCGGCAAGAGTGAGGATAAAAAGGATAACGGCAAGGCCGAGGGAAAAACCTGGGTCATCGCCACCGACACCGTTTTCAAGCCCTTCGAGTATACCGATGCTTCGGGCAACTTTGTCGGCATCGATGTTGACATCGTGGCCGCCATTGCCGAGGACCAGGGATTTGAATACAAGCTCAACAGCCTCGGTTGGGACGCTTCCATCGCCGCCTGCCAGGCCGGTCAGGCCGACGCCATGATCGCCGGCGCATCCATAACCGAAAAGAGAAAGTCCACCGGTTGGATATTCTCCGACGGATATTACACCGCAACCCAGTGCATGGCCGTTGCTCCCGATTCGACGATTGCCTCCTTTGAGAATCTCAGAGGAAAGACCGTCGCCGTCAAAAACGGAACCGAGGGCAAAACCTATGCCGAGAGCCTGAAGGACCAGTACGGCTTCGAGATCACCATTCTCGAGGATTCTCCCACAATGTATCAGGCCGTTGTTGGCGGTCAGGCTGCAGCCTGCTTTGAGGACACCCCCATTATGAAGGCTTCCATCAAGGACGGAGTTGACCTTAAGATTGTTGACGGCAGCGAGAACGAAGGTTCCCCCTACGGTCTTGCCGTGTTCAGCTCCGACAAACAGGAAATCCTTGATATGTTCAATGCCGGTCTTAAGAACATTAAGGCAAACGGCAAATATGACGAGATAATCAGCAAATATCTCGGCTAAATTTCGGCAAAACGCGCTTTGGCAAAGATTTTGCGCGGTGAGACGGAATACCGTTTTTTCGGTATTCCGTTTCTATTCTGAAAGGAGCTCTGTCTGTGATAACCATAATTACCCAATACGGAGAACTGTTGCTGCGGGCAATGGGGCAAACCCTGCTTCTTGCTCTTTGCGGCCTGTTTTTCGCCTGTATTATCGGACTTGTGTTCGGTATGATGAGTGTGCTCAAAAGCAAGGTGTGCAGAGCCATTGCGCAGATCTTTGTGGACATTGTGCGCGGCGTTCCCATGATCGTTCTGGCCTTCTTTGTTTTCTTCGGAGTGCCTTATTTCTTTAAAAACGTTTTGGGAAATAACATAACCCTTTCGGCGCTGACGGCCGGTACCATATGTCTCGCTTTAAACTGCGGCGCATATATGGCGGAAATTATCCGCGCCGGTATTCAGTCGGTGGATAAAGGCCAGATGGAGGCGGCAAGAAGCCTCGGTCTGACATATTGGAAGTCCATGAGAAAGGTTGTCCTTCCTCAGGCCATCCGAACCATGATCCCAAGCATCATCAATCAGTTCATCATCACTCTTAAGGATACATCCATTCTTTCGGTTATCGGTTTCCCCGAACTTGTCAACAGCGCCAAAAACGTTGTCGCCATAACCTTCAAATCCTTTGAAACATGGCTTATAGTGGGCATTATGTATCTCATCATAATAACCGCCCTTTCAAAGCTTGCAAAGGTTCTCGAAAGGAGGCTAAACCGTGGCCGTCAATAAAAATAACGTAAAAATTCATGTGGAGCATCTTGAAAAGACCTTCGGAAAAATCGAGGTGCTTAAGGATATTTCCAACGACATATACGAGGGCGAGGTCGTGGTCGTTATCGGCCCCTCCGGCTCGGGAAAATCCACCTTTCTGCGTTGTCTCAACCGTCTTGAGCAGCCTACCGGCGGAACCATAATCGTCGACGGTTTCGATATTTCCGACAAAAAGGTGAATATCAACAAGGTGCGCGAAAACATCGGAATGGTGTTTCAGCACTTTAATCTGTTCAACAATCTGAATGTGCTTCAGAATCTTATGCTTGCTCCCGTCGACGTCAAAAAAATGACCAAGGAGGAGGCAAAGGAAAAGGCGCTTAAAATGCTCGACCGCGTCGGACTGTCCGACAAGGCAGACGCTTTTCCGTCCCAGCTTTCGGGCGGTCAGAAGCAGCGTGTGGCCATTGCCCGCGCCCTTTGCATGAATCCCGATATTATGCTTTTCGACGAGCCCACCTCGGCTCTCGACCCCGAAATGGTGGGAGAGGTGCTTCAGGTTATGAAAAAGCTTGCCGCCGAAGGTATGACCATGGTGGTCGTGACCCACGAAATGGGTTTTGCCAAGGACGTGGCCGACAGGGTGCTGTTTATGTCCGACGGATATATTGTGGAGGAGGGAACCCCCGAGGAGGTTTTCATGAATCCGCAAAACCAAAGAACCAAGGACTTTTTGAGCTGTGTGCTTGATTTGTCCGCTCCCGAGGAGCTTTAATGGGTATCGTAAACTACGGGCAGTTTGTGGTTTCGGCCATATTGCTTAATTTGGTGCCCGGCTCGGACACGGTTTATGTCCTCACCCGCGCGATAGTGGGCGGAAGAAAAAAGGGTGTGATTTCGGCTCTCGGAATTTCCACCGGTATTCTTGTGCACACGCTTCTCGCGGCGCTCGGCCTTTCGGTTATATTGCGGGAATCGGCATTGGCTTTTAACATTATGAAAATTGCCGGGGCGGGCTATCTTGTCTTTCTCGGTATAAAGGCCGTTGTCAGCAAAAAGCCGCTTTTCGATTCCGACCCCGAAAGTCTCGACGAAAGCCCCTTGAAGGTATACCGTCAGGGAGTGCTCACAAATGTCCTCAATCCCAAGGCGGCGCTTTTTTTCCTTGCCCTGCTGCCTCAGTTTGTTTCGCAAAGCGCAGGGTCATCGCCGCTGCCGTTTCTTGCTTTGGGGTTGACCTTTTTCACCACAAGCACGATTTGGAGCGTTGTTCTGGCCTTTGCCGCGTCCTTTGCAAATGCGCTGCTTCGTAAAAACGAAAGGGTGCAAAAGGGTGCCGGAAAGGCGACCGGAATCATTTATATACTGCTCGGTCTCAATGTTTTGAGAAGTAAAATTTCTGCATAAAAAAATTAAGGAGTGTTCATGACGAACACTCCTTTTTTCTTGGCTTTGTGTTTAAAGATTTTCAAACATTGCGACGATCTGCTCTTTTGAGCGGCCGCCGACGGCGGTATTGACCGCCTTGCCGTCCTTGAAAACCATAAGGGTGGGGATGCTTTCAATGCCGAAGGAAAGTGCAAGGCTTTCGGCCTCGTCCACGTTTATTTTAACCACCTTGACCTTGTCGGAATATTCCTCGGCAATTTCGGCAACGGTGGGAGCAAGCATCATGCAGGGGCCGCACCAGCTTGCCCAAAAATCCACGAGCACGGGCTTTTCGCTCTGCAAAACTTCCGTTTCAAAATTTTTGTCGGTAACGTTTATTTCCGCCATTTAAAAAAACTCCTTTCAGTCCTTTGATTTATAATAGAGCATACAATGGCAAAAGCCCTCGAAGTTTTTGTCCTTTATCTGCTCTCTGAATTCCTTGCACATACATTTCCAGTCGTCGGTTCGTGCCGTTCTGCAGGGGCAGTAACCGCCGGTTCTTTTAAGCCCTTCTTTGACAAGACGAACCACTTCCTTGTCGGGATTGAGTTTGACGGCCATATTTCGGCCTCCTTTTTATTTAAGCAAGCTTAAGCAAGCGGTGCTTTTTTGCTTAACTTTATTATACCTTGTTTCTGTTAAAAAACAATGAATTCACGAGAAAAAGTTTTCGGTGAACTCAAGCCCGCATTTTCCCGGCGGGTCAAATGCGAGGGAGACAAGGTCGGCGGCAAGGCTTTCGACGGCAAAAACAGCTTTTGCATTATCGGAAATTTTGGGTATTTCCGAAGCCTTTGTCACCACGGGCACCGACGCGGTTTTTTTGATGATTTTAAGAGCCTCGCGGCCGGTTTCGTTAAATCCGAGCACGCGGATATAGGGCGGGAAAACGTGGGCAAGCTCTTTTGTTATTCCGAGCACCGAGCACATTAAAATACGCCGTATCCTCGATTTTGTGTATCGTTTTCCCGAGCAATATTCGACAATTTCCTCAATACTTGTGTGTTTTTTTATGCCCTCGCAAATCAGATTTTCCATGCCCTCGCAAACTCCGTTTATCTGCGAAATGTCGTCGGGACCGAGTTTCCTCAGCCAAAAAAGCATGGCGTTTTCAATTCGCGATATGTCAAGGGGAGCGCGGCCTCTTTCGGCTTCATTTGATATAATATCAAAGCTGCCTTTTGGCATGAATTGCGCTGCCGACTGTATGTCGTTTCTCATTATTTCCCGAAGCTTTGTGGCCGAGCATATGTTTTCGAAAATTTCACCCGAACCGTGCAAAGCACCCTTGCGCGGAACGGCTACCGGGGTGACCGCCGAACCGATTTTTTTAAGGGCGGAAATATATTCGATGGCCAAAATATTGTTGGGCTTTGAAATTATATCTGCAAATTCGGGGTTAATTTCAAAAAGAGCCTGTTGCCTTGATGAGGGCAGCGAACAACCGCTTTTGAGGGCGCTTTTGACGGCGTCGGTGTTTTCAATGGTCTCAAGCGCCTTTAAAACATCGAAAAGCCTGTCGGGGTTTTCCTCCTCGCAGCCGAAGGTAAGAAAATCCGCACACCCGAGAGCGTCGATTGTTTTGACTCCTCCCGCGGCAAAATCGGGGGCGGGGGAAAGGGTGTAACAAAGGGGCAGCTCGATAACAAGATCGGCTCCGCCCGCTGCGGCCGCCTTTGCCTTGGCGGTTTTGGTACACACCGAAAGCTCCCCTCTTTGGGAAAAAAGGCCGCCGCAAACCGCAACCGCACAGTCGCTTCCGCGTTCCTTTGCAGCCTTTATCTGATATGCATGGCCGTTGTGAAAGGGGTTGTATTCGGCAATAATTCCGGTTATTTTCATTTTTTTGGTCCTATTCACTTGAAATTTCGAAGTTAATGTTCTATAATAAATCGGTAAGTCTATTCTACAATATTATGCCTGTAATTTCAAGTATAACGGAAAAGGAGAAAACATATGAAAGTTCTTGTTGTAAACGCAGGAAGCTCGTCCCTTAAATATCAGCTTTTTGATATGACCGACGAAAGCGTGCTTGCAAAAGGTATTGCCGAGCGTATCGGAATCGGCGGAATTATCAGCGGAAAGACCCACGACGGTCGTTCCTATAAGTATGAAATCAAAATGAACGACCACATCGCCGCATTCAACGAGGTTCAGAAAAACCTTGTATCGGGCGAATGTGCCGTTATCAAGGATATGAGCGAAATATCCGCCGTCGGCCACCGCGTGGTTCAGGGCGGCGCCCTGTTCGACAAGTCGGTGCTTGTTGACGAGAAGGTTATGAAAGGCATCGAAAGCCTTATCGACCTTGCTCCCCTTCACAACGCCGCCCACCTCATGGGTATCCGTGCCTGCCGCGAGGTTCTCGGCACCGATGTTCCCGAGGTTGTCGTGTTTGATAACTGCTTCCACCTGACCATGCCTCCCGAGGCTTATATGTTCGCCGTTCCCTATGAATATTATGAAAAATACAAGGTTCGCCGCTACGGTTTCCACGGAACCTCCCACCGCTATGTTTCGGCCCGTTACAGCGAGCTGACCGGCAAAAGCCTTGAGGGACTTAAGCTCATCACCTGCCATCTGGGCAACGGTTCTTCCATAACCGCCATTAAGGACGGTAAGGTTATCGATACCAGCATGGGTCTCACTCCCCTTGACGGATTCATGATGAGCACCCGCAGCGGAACCCTCGATCCTTCGGTCGTTACCTTCATGGCCGAAAAGGAAAACATTTCCCCCAAGGATATGTCCAACCTTCTTAACAAAAAATCCGGCGTGCTCGGCATTTCCGGAAAATACAGCGACGACCGCGATTTGACCAAGGCCTGTGCCGAGGGCGACGAAAGAGCCATTCTTGCCCGCGATATGCAGTTCTATCAGATCAGAAAGTGCATCGGAAGCTATATTGCCGCTCTCGACGGAATCGACGCCATCGTCTTTACCGGCGGTATCGGCGAAAATGCTCCCCACCTTCGCGAGAACATCCTCACCCACATGAATTACTACGGCGTGAAGATCGACGTTCCTTTCAACAAAACCGTATGGCACGGCATGGAGGAGCAAATCTCCACTCCCGATTCCAAGGTTGACGTTTGGGTTATTCCCACCAACGAGGAGCTTGTTATCGCAAGAGATACCAAGAAAATCGTTGACGAACTTTAATCAAAGGAGAGGAAATAAATGCTGAATTTCCTTTTAAATCCGGTGACGGGCGATCAGGGACTTAATCCCATCGTCATCATTGCGGCCGTGGTGGCCGTGCTGCTTGTGGTTTTCCTTCTTGTCTGGCCGAAAATTTCCAAAAAGGACGAGCCTTCCGACGACGAAAGCAATGCTTCGGAAAACGGCGGTTCCTCCGACGACGGTTCGGAAAACTGAGTCAATAAAATAATGAAACCCGACGGTTGAAATTCAGCCGTCGGGTTTTGTATTTTTATATTTCATTATAAAGAGCCGCCGCGTCGGACACAATAAGGGTTGCGCCGCTGTTTATGAGAACATCTCGGTCGCGAAATCCCCAGTCGACGGCAATGCAGTCCATTTGCGCGTTTTTCGCGGTGGCCACGTCGACCTCCGAGTCGCCTATGTAAACCGCCGATTCTTTCGGCGTGTCAAGCACTCTTAATACCTCGTTTACCGAGTCGGGGCAGGGCTTTTTTCTTACCCCCTGTTTTTCGCCGACGGCATAATCAAAAAGTCCGTCGAAATATTTTTTCACAAGTGTCTGCACGGCATAGTCGGCCTTGTTTGACACCACGGCGGTCTTGACCTTTTGCTCCTTAAGCTTTTTGAGCAGCTCGTCTATTCCGTCATAGCTTTTGGTGTTGTCGTTGCAGTGAACGGCGTAGTGTTCGTTAAAGACTTCGAACATTTCGTCTATTGTTTTTTCGTCGGTGCCCTTTGGAGCGGCGCGGATGATGAGATTTTTGATTCCGTTGCCCACAAATCTTCTTACCTCGTCGAGGGTTCTTTCGGGAAATCCGAATTTTTTAAGGGTGAAATTCATGCTGTTTTTAAGGTCGACAAGAGTATAGAGAATCGTGCCGTCCAAATCGAATATTGCAAGAGAATGTTTCATTTTAACCACCTGTCAGTCCAAACTTATCTTAAAATCCTTTTTCTGTCCGTGTCCGCCGAAAACCTTCCATTCGCCGACACCGAGCCGGGAAAGCAGCGCCTGCCGCTCGTCGGCGCACAGTTTCTTTTCGGTGTCCACCGAGGTCATGAGAATGGGAGCGAGACGGTTAAATCTTTTCTGCTCGTCGGAAAAGCCCTTTAAATTAACGTATATGTCTCCCGTGAACGCGATTTTATTGACATAGTCTATAAGCACCGTTTCGCCGTAGATGTGCCCGCCCTTTCCTTCGAAAACCTCAAAATGCAGATCGCCGAAATCGAGAAAACCGATGCTTGTCAGCGGCTCGGTGAGCTCTTTGGGGCTCTGCCACGGTACGACAATTTTTTGCGGGTCGCAGGGGCGGTAGCCGGTCAGCGCCTTGCAAATTCTTATATAGGGCTTGTGAAGAATGTTCTGCTCTCGGAAGTTGTCCTTGCCCTCAAATTCAAGCTCGAGACTCTTTTTTGAGGCCTCGCTTGCGATGATTTTGTCAAAATCATCAAGCAAACCGCAGTGGTCGATGTCGGAATGTGTGATGAACATGACCTTTTCCATTGAGTCAAAGTCATCGAAAAGCTCTCGGAAAATTTTCAGCATTTCCTCTCGGTATATCGCGAAGCCGCCGTCTATAAAAAGCGCCTTGCCGCCGTTTATGAGTATGGCTGTGTTGCTTCCGCAGGGAGGCTCGATAAGAACGATTTCGGTGTTTTCGGTCAGCTTTTCGCGGGTAATTCTCGGATGAAAGCTTTCTCCCGTGAAGGAACCGAGCATTTCGGCAATGCTGCCAATTGTGTCGAAGGTTTTATAGGGCGAAAGCCCCTCCTCGTCGAGGTTTTGCATGGCAAGATTGGCATTGACCGTCAACTCGCTGCGCGCCTTTCCCGAAAGCTTTATGCGGGAGGAAAGGCCGGCCACAAAGGACTGATAAAAAATGCTGTTGTCATAGGTTCGCTCGGCGTGGTTGTAATCCAACACCCTAACCGGGCAAAGCTTGCGGGCAAGCGAAACGAATTCCGAAAATTTGTCCTTGTCGGTCACAAAAAGACCGAGCTTGAACATTTGCATTCCGTCGGCGCAGGGATTGGCGCTTATATATGAAATGTTAAAATTAAATCGGCTTATAAGCTCGAGAATTTCGGTGGCGCTGCCCGGGCGGTTTTCTATGGTGAATTCCGCCAGCACAACGGTGTTGTCCTTTTTGTTGTTTTCAAGATAGCCGATTTTTTTAAGCTCGATGTCGGCTTTTTCAAGCTGTTCCTTAGGTCCTTCCGCGTCGATAAAAAGGGTGTGGGAGTCGATTGCCTTGTTATAGCTGACTCTTGTTATGTTTATTCCGAGCTTCGCAAAGCACTTGTTGGCCTTTAAAAATGCGCCGAAATGATTGGGAAGCACGGTTATGTATGTTTTTTTCAAGGTTTTCACCTCTGCAAATGAGTTTATTTCTTTAGACAGTATATCACAAATACGATTTTTCGGCAATATAAGGGGAAAAATTATCCTTGTAAAGCAATTAAAAGACCGATAATGACCGAAATTCAAGAAAAATAGATTATTTTTGAAAGAATTTGACCGAAAACACTTGACAAACAACCAAAAGCATGATAATATACAGTCAGAAACAATCAATATAATTCATGAAACGCCAACAAAGCTTTGAAAAAAGAAAAACGGGAGATAATATGTTAACAGCGCAAAGACAGGGAAAAATACTTGACGAAATATCAAAAAAACGTTCGGTCACCGTGACCGAGCTGTGCGAGGCGCTCGACGCGTCTGAGTCAACCATAAGAAGAGACCTTGCGGCTCTCGACAGAGAGGGCAAGCTTAAAAAGGTTCACGGGGGCGCCGTGGCGCTGACGGCCGAACTCATATCCGCCGAACCGGACGTGGGGGAAAAGCTTAAGCTTAACATGACCGAAAAAGACGCCATTGCCAAATATTCCGCAACACTTATTCATCAAAACGACCTTATCTTCATCGACGCGGGAACCACCACCGAAAAACTTATAGATTATATCGAGCAAAAGGGCGCGACCTATGTTACCAACGGTTTTCTCCACGCTCACCGCCTTGCAAAGCGCGGATTTAACGTCATTCTGACGGGGGGAGAGGTCAAGCCGACCACCCAGGCTCTTGTGGGAATAAGCTGCGTCGAGTCCATTAAGAATTACAACTTCACCAAGGCTTTCCTCGGAACCAACGGAATAAGCCTTGAAAACGGACTGACCACTCCCAACATCAACGAGGCGGGTGTAAAAAGAGCGGCGGCGGAAAAGAGCTATATAACCTACATTCTTGCCGACAATTCAAAATTCAACCGCACCGCCGCCGTCACCTTCGCCCAAAACAGCGACGTTTGCATAATTACCGACCGTCTGCCCGACGAGAGGTACCGTGATATAACCGTCATTAAGGAGGTTTTAAAGTGATTTACACCGTCACATTCAATCCCGCAATTGACTACATCGTTTATATGAAGGAGCTGGAAAAGGGCAGCATCAACCGCAGCGAGCGTGAAACCGCCTTTTTCGGAGGAAAGGGAATAAACGTATCATTTATATTAAAGGAACTCGGACATGAGTCCACCGCCCTCGGTTTTGTGGCGGGGTTTACGGGGAAGGCTCTTGAACAGGGCATCGAAAACAAGGGCCTTCACGCCGACTTTGTCCGACTCGAAAACGGAATCACCCGTATAAACGTCAAAATCAGAAGCGGTGAAGAAACCGACATAAACGCTCAGGGCCCCGACATAAAGCAGGGGGATATTGACCGCCTTTTTGAAAAGCTCGACAGGCTTAAAGAGGGAGACGTCCTCATTCTTGCGGGAAGCATTCCCAAAACGCTGCCCTCCGATATATACGAAAGAATAATGGAAAGACTTTACGGCAGAGGAGTGCATTTTGTGGTCGACGCCACCAAGGAGCTGCTTGTAAATTCCCTTAAATATAAACCTTTTCTTATAAAGCCCAACAACGACGAGCTGTCGGAAATATTCGGAGTTGAAATAAAAACTCCCGAGCTTTCGGCGGAATACGGTAAAAAGCTTGTGAAAAAGGGAGCCTCCAACGTCCTTGTTTCCATGGGCGGAAAGGGCGCCGTGCTCTGCGACGAAAACGGCAAAACCCACTATATGCCCGCCGTGGGCGGTGAGGCCGTGGATACGGTCGGAGCGGGAGATTCCATGGTTGCGGGATTTATCGCCGGATATACCGAAAAGAAGGATTATGAATACGCCCTGAAGCTCGGAACGGCTGCGGGCGCTGCCACCGCCTTTTCCGAGGGTCTCGGAACGCGGGACAAAATTTATGAATTACTGCACAGCGTGCAGAGCGGAGAATAAAAAACAGGAGGAAATGAAAATGCGTATTACAGATTTGCTCAAAAAAGACAGTATTCTTTTGAACCAAAAGCTCGGTTCAAAGACGGAAGCCATTGATTTGCTTGCTTCCCTCCATGAAAAGGTCGGCAATTTAAGCGACCTTTCGGCCTATAAATCGGCCATTCTCGCCAGAGAGGCTCAGGGCTCGACCGCGGTAGGAGACGGAATTGCCATTCCCCATGCAAAGTCAAACGCCGTTAAATATCCCGGCCTTGCGGCAGTCACCGTGCCCGATGGAGTGGATTACGAGGCTCTTGACGGCAAGCCGTCAAATCTGATTTTCATGATTGCCGCTCCAATGGACGGAGATCTTCATCTTGAGGTTCTTTCCCGCCTGATGACCATGCTTATGGACCGTGATTTCAGAAAAGAGCTGCTCGCCGCAAAATCCGCCGACGAGTTCCTTGCCGTCATTGACAAAAAGGAAACCGAAAAATATCCCGATGAGGCTAAAGCAGCCGAGCCCGAGAAAAAGGACGGCTACCGCGTGCTCGCCGTAACCGCCTGCCCCACCGGCATTGCCCACACCTATATGGCGGCCGAGGCAATCGAACAGGCCGGAAAGAAAATGGGCATACCCGTCAAGGTGGAAACCAACGGCTCGGGCGGCGCCAAAAACGTACTCACCAAAAAGGAAATTGAAGAGGCCGACGGCATAATCATTGCCGCCGACAAAAATGTGGAAATGGCTCGGTTTGACGGCAAAAAGCTTATAAGCGTTCCCGTTTCCGACGGCATTAAAAAGCCCGAGGAGCTTATAAACCGCGTGCTTTCCGAAAAAACCTCGATTTACCGCCATTCGGGCGGGGCAGGCGAGGAGTCCGACACCGGAGAGGGAGCGGGCAGAAAGATTTACAAGCACCTTATGAACGGTGTTTCCAATATGCTTCCCTTTGTTGTGGCCGGCGGTATATTTATCGCTCTCGCCTTTTTGATCGATACCCTTATGGGCGCTCCCCAGGACTCCAATTTCGGTACTGCGACTCCCGTTGCCGCATTCTTTAAAACAATAGGCGGCGCGGCCTTCAACTTCATGGTTCCCATTCTCGCGGGCTTTATCGGCCGTTCCATTGCCGATCGTCCCGGTTTTCTTGTGGGACTTGTGGGCGGCTATCTTGCCACCACCGGCGCGACCTTTGCCGCCGTCGGAGGAGATATTCCCTCGGGCTTCCTCGGCGCTCTCTTTGCGGGATTTGTGGGCGGTTATCTCATGCTCGGCCTTGAAAAGTTGTGCGACAAAATGCCCAAGGCTCTCGAAGGCATAAAGCCGGTTCTCATTTATCCTCTTGCGGGACTCGGTATGATAGCGGTTATCATGTGCGCCGTCAACCCCATAATGGGAATGCTCAACACCGGACTCACCAACCTTCTCAATTCCATGGGCGGAACAAGCAAGGTGCTGCTTGGCATCGTGCTCGGAGCCATGATGTCGGTTGACATGGGCGGCCCCTTCAACAAGGCGGCATATGTTTTCGGAACGGCGGCCATTACCTCCGGCAACTATGACATTATGGCGGCGGTTATGATAGGCGGAATGGTTCCCCCCATCGCAATTGCGCTTGCCACCGGATTCTTTAAAAACAAGTTTACCGAGCAGGAAAGAAAGAGCGGCCCCGTCAACTATATCATGGGACTGAGCTTTATAACCGAGGGTGCCATTCCTTATGCGGCAAGCGACCCCTTGAGAGTCATTCCCGCCTGCATGATAGGCTCGGGAATAGCCGGCGGACTGTCCATGCTCTTTAAATGCACGCTTATGGCGCCCCACGGAGGAATATTCGTCTTTGCCGTGGTCGGAAATTGGCCCTACTATCTGCTTTCCCTTGTTGTCGGTTCGGTCGTTTCCTGCCTGCTTCTCGGCCTTTTCAAGAAAAAGGTCACCGAATAAAAACAAAATCGGGCGAAGCAACCCTTCGCCCGCTACATAAAAAAGGAGAATTGAAAATGGTATCTAAAAAAGTAACTATAACAAATGCAATGGGTTTTCATATGCGCCCCGCAAGCAATTTTGCCGCCGCAATGGGTAAATATCCCTGCAAGGTGACCATTAAGGCAAACGGCAACGACACCGACGGCAAAAGCCTTATGAACATCATCGCCGCCTGTATCAAATGCGGAACCGACGCCGAAATTGTCTGCGACGGCGAGCAGGAGCAGCAGGCTCTCGATGAGGCCGTCGCCATGATCGAGGACGGCTTCGGCGAATAGTCCGCCTTGAAAGGGGATAAACCATGTATAAAGGAATAGGCGCCTCAAAGGGCTACGGAATAGGACGGGCGGTTATATACAAAGAGGCCGATCTTAAATATGAAAAAAAGTCCGGCTGCGACCCGAAGGAGCAGAAGGAACGCCTTGAAAAGGCTCTCGAAACATTCTTTTCCCGAAACGAGGCTTTGCATAAAAAGGCGGCTAAAACCGCCGGAGATGCGGCCGCCGAGATCATAATGGGTCACATTATGATGATGAAGGACCCTTATATGTGCTCAGAAATCGAAAAGCTTATCGACTCGGGCAAGTGCGCCGAGGAAGGCGTAGAGACGGTGTGCGACACCTTTATCGCCATGTTTTCCTCGGTGGACGACGAAATGACGAGACAGCGCGCCGCCGACGTGCGGGACATAAAAAAAGAAATGCTGTCCATTCTGCTCGGAATTCAAACTGTGGATCTTTCAAACCTTCCGAAGGACACCGTGCTTGTGGCCGAAGAGCTGACGCCGTCCATGACCGCCTGTATCGACAAATCCAATGTGGTCGGATTTGTGACCGAGGTGGGTTCAAAAACCTCCCATGCGGCCATTCTTGCAAGGGCAATGGAAATTCCCGCCGTGCTGAGCCTTAAAAATGCCTGTGAAGTCATAAAAAGCGGTCAGCTTACCGTTGTGGACGGGGTGAAGGGTGAGGTAATCACCGAGCCTTCAAATGACGTGACCGCCGAATACATCCGCCTTCGTGTGGATTTTGACAAGGAAAAGGCGGCGCTCAAAAAGTTCGCGGGCAAGGAAACGGTAACCGCCGACGGACAAAAGGTAATGCTTTTTGCCAACATCGGAACCCCCGACGACGCCCTTAAGGTTTCGGAATACGACGGGGAGGGAATAGGCCTTTTCCGCACCGAATTCCTCTTTATGGACAGAACATCCGCTCCCGACGAGCAGGAACAGTTTGAGGCCTATAAAAAGGCTCTCACCGTTATGAAGGGCAAGACGGTGGTCATAAGAACCCTTGACGTTGGCGGAGACAAGGATATTCCATATATGAATCTCGAAAAGGAGGAAAATCCTTTTTTGGGATTCCGCGCCGTGAGATATTGCCTTAAAAACTCTGAGTTCTATAAAACTCAGCTTCGCGCGCTGCTTCGCGCGGGGGTTTACGGCGACCTTTGGATAATGGTCCCCCTTGTGACGGGTGTGGACGAGCTCAGAGCGGTCAAGGCTCTGCTTTCTCAGGCCGAGAGCGAGCTTGAAAGCGAAGGAGTGTCCTACAAAAAAGACATTAAGGTCGGTGTGATGATCGAAACGCCCGCAGCGGCGCTGACAGCTGATATTTTTGCAAAGGAAGCCGATTTCTTCAGCATCGGCACCAACGACCTGACCGGATATACCATGGCGGCCGACCGAGGAAACGCAAATGTTGCTTATCTTTATTCGCCCTTTAATCCGTCAGTTTTGAGATCGATAAAATATATAATATCCGAGGCGAAAAAAGCGGGTATAACGGTGGGAATGTGCGGTGAAGGCGCCGCCGACCCCATGCTTATTCCTTTGCTTATTTCCTTCGGGCTTGACGAATACAGCGTAACCCCCACATCGGTTCTCGCCACGAGGAGAGAAATTTCCAAATGGTCGAAGGCCGACGCCGACGAAATCGCCGACAGGGTCATGAGCCTTTCCACCGAAAGAGAGGTCGTATCCGAGCTTGAGCGTGCGGCGGCGCAGAAAGACAATGGTCTTTCTTAAATAAAACGTTTCAATCCTCTTTTTTTCCGAACAGAAAGTTTCTCCATTCTCTTTCTGTTCGGTTTTATTTTGCAAAAAGACTTGAAATCGGGTGATTTGTGTCATAGAATGTCTTTATCAGTCAAGGTGAAAGGAAAAAGAGCATGAATGAAAGAGCAAACGGGATTTTAAAGTCCTTTTTGGCGGGCGTTGCCATAGCTTTGGGAGGATATGTTTATCTAAGCTGTGAAAACAAATATGTCGGAGCCTTTCTTTTTTCGGTGGGGTTGCTGACCGTTTTGTATTTCGGTCTTAATTTATACACCGGGCGCATAGGCTATGTTTTTTCTCAAAACCGAGGACAAAGGCTTGATACGCTTATCTCGCTGCCGGCAAATGTTGCGGGATGCGTTGCGGCGGGGCTTTTAAAGGCTCCCGTCGGTACGGTTCGGAGCATTGTTGCCGCAAAGCTTGCAAAGCCGCTTCCTTGTGTGTTTGCCGACGGAATTCTGTGCGGAATTCTGATTTACATATGCGTGGATGTTTTTAAGAAAAACAAAAATCCCATTGCCGTTTTGTTTTGTGTTCCCGCCTTCATTCTTTGCGGATTTGAACATTCGATTGCCGACGCCTTTTACCTTGCGAATGCGCGGGTGTTTTCCGCCGAGGCGATTGTATTTTTGCTTGTTGTGGCGGCGGGAAATGCCGTCGGTTCGTTGCTTTTCGGCACCGTGTTCGAGCTTTCCTGCGGCACATTCCGAAAAAAGCAGGCATAAATTAAAAATGTCGATATTAAAAAACAAAGCATCGGAAGAGCCGTTCTTTCCGATGCTTTTTTAAATTATACCGTTTCGGGCGGGAGATAGGAAACGCCATGCTCAATAAAACGAACCGTAACCGAGGTGCGCGCGGCGTTTTTGGAAATAAACGAGGTGATTCCGCAAAGCGACCAAAGCTTGGTTTCGGGGTCTTGCTGGCGTATTTTCATGCTGTGGCTTTCCTGTGAGCTTGTATAGACGATTTCGTCAAGAACCGTCCGTGCCGAGATGCTTGTGTTATCTGAGGTTTGCGACTCGATTGTGCTTGCGTTATATATCGTCAGCCTTCTTATGTCGCAAAGAACCGTCGTTCCCGCGGTTTTCGGCGCCGCCGATATTCTCAGCGCGCTTGACGAGGTGGTTTGATAGGACAAAACGAGATTTTCAAGAGGAACGGTAAGCAGGCTGTTTACCGCCGAAAGGTCAACGTGATATTCGGTGTATGGAGCAAAAAGATTGGGCGTTGTTATGCTCTGTTCGGCCGTTTTAAAATTCAGTTTATAGCTTAATGGCGTGCTTTCGGCCACGGTAATAACGGGGCTTTCTCCGGGCTCTCCGCGTTCCCCCGGCTCGCCTTAATCGCCCTTTTCACCCACATCGCCCTTGTCGCCTTTTTCTCCTTGCTCCCCCTTTTCGCCTGCGGGTCTTTGCGGCCCCTGTTCACCCTTTTCACCCGCAGGGCCTTGTTCGCCTTTTTCTCTTTGCTCTCCCTTTTCTCCTGAGGAACCTTGAGGCCCTTGTTCTCCCGCGTCGCCTTTTTCGCCTTTCGGCCCTTGAATTCCCTGTTCGCCCTACGGCCCGGGGCATCCCGTGTCTCCCTTTATTCCTCTCGGCCCCTGAGGCCCCCGCTCGCCTCTGAGTCCCTGTTCGCCTCTCGGACCCTCCGGTCCCATGGGTCCTGCGGGGCCCTGTGTTGTAACATATGTTCCCGTTTCGCCGCTCGGGCAGCAGTTTCGATTGTTGCAATTGCCGTAATAATTCATGGCCGTTCCTCTGTAAAAATTTCTTTCTACATCAGTCTATGAAAAAATACGGCCCCTGCACCTTGAGTTTTTGCAAAAGATATATAAAAAGGCACGGGACACCGTCGCAAAGGCGATGCCCCGTTGAAATTTTTTCATGTCAGCTCCGCGCGGTTGCCGCCCTTATAATGCGGCGGCCTTAAAGGGCGGTGCCTTTTTTCGGTATAAAAAATTCGGTCATGTCGGCGTGTTCAAGCTCAAGCAGCTTTACCTTTTTGTCGATTCCGCCCGCATAGCCCGTCAGATTTCCGTTTGTGCCGACCACTCGATGGCAGGGGATTATTATGGAAATTTCATTGTGACCCACCGCTCCGCCGACCGCCTGTGCCGACATTCGGGCAAGCCCTTTCTTTTCTGCAAGCTGCCGCGCGATTTCGCCGTAGGTCGCAGTCTGCCCGTAAGGAATTTGCAAAAGCAGCTCCCACACCTCCCGACGGAACGCCGAGCCGACAGGGTGCAGCGGCGGCAAAAAGTTCGGCTCTTTGCCCGAAAAATAAATGTCAAGCCAGCGTTCGGTTTCCACAAGAACGGGTGTTTTCCGCTTCGTGCGCTCGGCAGGCAGATCGCGGGCAAAATATTTCTGCCCGTCAAACCAAAGCCCTCTCAGTCCTATCTCGTCCGCCGCAAGGAGCACGCCGCCCAGCGGGGAATCGTAATGCTGAATGAATATCATGCTCTACACCTCAAAATTTTACAGCTTTCTAACGGCCTACGGTCAATGACGGCACCAAGCCGCTTGTTCTTTTGCCGAAGACAGCAAAGCTCTGTTTGCCCGTATATAAGCAAATCCCTTGTATTCTTTTAAAATGCAGTATAATTATATCGCAATAAATTTCAAAATGCCATCATAAAACATTAAAAAATAAATAATAACGACAAAACAAGGAAGATATATCGAAAAAACGGAATATATAAACCCGGTCAATTTGAATGATAATACGGATTTTCCGTATTGTGTGCTTGAGATTAAATGACAGCGGCTATCCGCAAAACTCGGGCTTTCAGGTCATGCGTTGGTATGAAAATTTGCAATTTATCTATGTATTGTCGGGTGAAATTGAGGCCGCGACATTGGAAAGGGCTGTGCCTCTGCATACGGGAGAGGGCGTTTTTTCGGAAAAATCAACATAAAAAACAAAAGCCGTTGCGGCTGCTCCGTAACGGCTTTTGTTTTTGAATTGAAAGCGGAAGCTGACCTGCCTGCCGCTTTGTTTATTGCGCTGCTTAAAATAACTGTTGTGTTTTTCAACGTAGCGAATTCAGAAATTTATCAACCTCCGAATTGAGTTCGGCGGGCCGTTTTGCGGCGATAAAGTGATTCCCTTTAGTATTAAGATAATTGTACCTGTAAACCGATAGAACACTTAGAATAAAGTCGTTTTATGGTTTGCAATCATTTTGCTATCAAATCGGGAATTTGAGAGCTGAAAACCCAGTATTAACAAGGTTCCCATAAAGACACCTTTGTTAATCGGGGAGTCAACGGACAGGTGATGCTTATGCGTTGCCTGTCCGTTGGCTTTTTTCGTTATAATCCGGCTGTATTGCCGATATAACGGAAATAAATATCAATTTGCTGTTCGGTGTTTTGCTTGAACCGCTCATGCCTCTCGTGAATGACTATCTTTGAAACGAAGGTGTGCAGGATTTCGGGTGTAAGCTCGGTTATGCGTGTATACTTTTTAGCAAGACCTATGAACTTATCCACATCGCTTGCCGCCTGCTGCAAGTTTTGTATTTGCTTTTCCAACTCCGGCAGCTTGGCGTCTATGCTCTTTTGCTCATCCGTATAGCCGCAGGACAGCATACGGAACTGCTCGTTGTTTATCCTGCCGAGGACATTGTCCTCATACAGTCGCTTGAACAATGCATTAAGCTCCGCCGTTCTTTTAGACAATCTTTCATATTCACGCTGCTTGGCGTTAAGCTCCCGTCGGTTTTCCGTGGAGCTTTTTTGGTTGATGAATTCCGCAAACTGCCGTTCCTTTGTTCTTGACGTGTAAGTAATACGGCGCAGTTCCTCCAAGAGAATCTCATCCAGTACCACCTCACGGATTCTGTGCGGCGTGCATTTTTCTTTCGCATTATTGCGGTAATGAGAGCAGTTAAAGGAATAGCTTTTCGGATCATCCGCACGCTTGTGATTAAAATACAGCTTCGAGCCGCAGTCGGCACAGAACAGAAGACCGGAATACTTGCTTGTTTCACCTATGCTTGTCGGTCGGCGTTTACCCTGACGCAGCTTTTGCACGGTTTCCCAAGTCTGCATATCAATTATCGGTTCGTGCGTATGTTCAAAACGGATATGCTCGGACGGATCACGCTTCATCTTACGCTTGTCTTTGTACGACGGCACGGTAAACCGACAGTTTACCGTGTTGCCGATATAATCCTCTCTCGAAAGGATATCCGCAACCGTCTTTGCGTTCCAGTCATACGGTCTGTCGGTATCAAGCGCCGTAACCGCTGTTCCGGATTTGCGGTATTCATACATTACGGGTGTCAGTATCTGCATTTCTTTCAGCCTGTTTGCGATCATCGTCGGACCGAGCCCCGCAACGCACATGGAAAAGATTTTTTGAACCACCGGCGCCGTTTCCTTATCCACAATAATATGATTTTTATTGTTCGGGTCCTTAACATAGCCGTAAGGCGGTCTTGAGCCGATGCGTTCTCCTTTTTCCGCCTTTGCCCGTTTTACGGCGCGGATCTTTTTGCTTGTATCCCTCGCAAACCATTCGTTGAATAAATTTTTTAACGGGGCAAGCTCATTTCCGTCCGTATACATTGAATCGAAATTGTCATTGACGGCGATATACCTCACATTGTTTTTCGGAAAGTATATTTCGGTATATGAACCCACTTCAATATAATTTCTTCCGAGTCTGGACAGATCCTTTGTTATGATAACGCCGATTTTTCCGTCCTCAATCAGATCGAGCATACGGCGAAAGGCGGGCCTTTCAAAATTCACTCCTCTGTAACCGTCATCCGCAAACACCTGTGTGTTTTCAAAGCCGTTTTCTTTTGCGTATTTTTCAAGGATCATTTTTTGGTTGACAATGCTGTCGCTGTCGCCCTGCCGCATATCCTCTTGGGACAGTCGGCAGTACAGAGCGGTTATTTTTTGGCTTGACTGTATCATGTTTACCTCCTTGTTTTCAGCCAAACCGATTGAGAGCTGCGGAAAATTTCCGCAACCTCAATATACTCTCAATCGGTTGAAAAGTCCAGACGATTTTTTAAGAAACCTTACCGTCCTGCATTTCCATTCCGAGAAGGTATCGGATACCGTTGTCAACCGTGTTTTGCGGCTCAATTTCAAAGCAGGAATTGACAATATAGTTCATGCGACCGATCCGATATTTTTTGCTCTGCACCATTTTATTTTTTGAAAGACTGTAAAATGTCCTTCGCTGCAGACACCTGAAAATTTTAAAATCAAACTCATCATCCAATTGTATTTTTATATTACTTTCCGGCAGAAGTTTGAGTTTTTCCGCCATGTTTTTGAAATCGTTTTTATCTGTATTTTCCATAGCTTCCGTTCCGCCGTAAGGCTGTTTGGTATTTTTACATTCCGCCCATAACGGGACCGGAATATTTTTTTATGCCGCTGTTTTCGCTGTAAAAAGTGCAACCCCTAAATCAGCGAGGATAAAATTGGAGCAACCCCTAAACCGTAGTTTTATAAGCAGCTTCAAAATATCGCACAAAGCCCCCAGCGGTCGGCGTTGCCGTCCGCTGTGAGCCGCCGAGGGAAAGCAGCGCAACCCCTCGGCTTTCTCCTGCTTATTTTCGTACCGCTGCGTTTTTTTGCGGAATAAGGCGTAATTTCTCAAAAGCAACGGCTGATTTATGCAGAACTTTCAGTTTCACGGCAGAAAAGAAAAAGGGGGTGCACACGCTGTTTACAGCGCCGTATTTCGCCTTTGTGCGGCTCGGTCAGGTGTTTACTCGATTTTCCATTTGCTCGGCGTACAGGGCGTTTTCTGCGGCTGTTTCGGCAAAGGGAAGAGTTCGCCGTCTTATTTCTTTATTCTGCTGTAATATATACTTAGTGGGTTTAGTTCTATGGGTATAGTTCTGCAATACCGTTTCTTACACCACCCTGTACGAAAATATTACACTACCGAAATAACTTGACCGTGTAGGCGTTGCTTGTGTTTGAACCGTCCTGTCTGCGGCGCTTTTTCTTTTTTACAAGCCCCATTTTTTCAAGACTTATAATCGCTGCGTCTACCGTCTTTTTGTCAATACAACATTCCTCGGCAATCAGCCGCCGTGACGGAAAGCAGACACCGTTTTTATCGCTGTGTTTTACAAGGCAGCAATAGACGGCGTAATCCCTCGGCTTCAATCGGTAGTCGCTTATGCGGTTTGAGATGATTGAAAATTTTTCTGTTACTTTTTCCTCCTTGATATTTTCTTTTTGCACGGCTGCAATCATATCTGCACCAACTCCTTTTAAACGGTTATGTAATTTTGCCCTCTACTTTTTAAGCCGAAAAAACGCAGTAGGTACAACCAAAATTTTTATTCCTACACTTGTCCAAAGGAAAAAATCCTATGGACTACAACCAAAAAAATTTATCCCCTCACTTTTCATGCCGAAAAATCGGGGGTTCTAACACCTTAAAATTTGAGAATTTACAAAATGTTCAAAATCCCGAAGGCCATCCGCAAAAAGAAAACAGGCAAAGGACGGTGATATCCTTTGCCTGTTGCAATCTATATTTTCGAAACAGAAACAGGATCGTGTGATCCCGTTTCCGATTATCTTACTTTGTTACGGTTCTAATTCAGGTGTCGGCTCGTACACTTCCATCATCAGCCGCGATGCAAATCGAAATCCGTTTGTGAACGCTTGTAGCTCATTCCGGTCGTAATTTCTACATCCGTTTTTTAATTTGTTCGAACAGAGCCTTTTGCTGTTCTGTGAGAGTGGCTCTGACTTCCGTTTCAAGCCGCACAACGGTTACAAACGATCCGCCTTTGTCTGTGCCGCTTGTTATACTCTGCACTGTTTTTTTCAAAGAATGAGCGCCTTAATGCAATCTTAATACAGAGCGCCGAATCATTACACCGTTTTTTTATATTTCACGGTATACTCTTTGTAAAC
>JABLTO010161870.1_pt1 | contig 147015 bp, 147 predicted proteins | sample 7160091 | NCBI WGS metagenome assembly JABLTO01 (sample SAMN14651225, study PRJNA627086) | human gut metagenome | isolation source: feces | host: Homo sapiens | reverse complement strand
GGAGGAAATACCTGTTCCCATCCCGAACACAGAAGTCAAGCTCCAATGTGCCGAAGATACTTGTGGGTTACCCTGCTGGGAAAATAGGTTGTTGCTAGTTTTATATATTCCTCTTTAGCTCAGTTGGTAGAGCGCTCGGCTGTTAACCGATAGGTCGTTGGTTCGAGTCCAACAAGAGGAGCCATAATTGAAATAAGTATTTATTGTAAAAACAATAGATACTTATTTTTTGACGTTTTTTACTTGATAATTATTCTTATTTATGATATATAGTGAGAATAGAAAAAAATGGAAAGAAGGAATCTTAATGAAAATACTAAGGAATGAATTAAAAAATGAATTGAATATAAGAACAGAAAAAAACTTTCCAAAAGAAAGTATAGAGTTTATTGATATAATGCCATTAATAATTCAAAAAGATACTTTTAAGGAAATAATAAATAAATTTGTAGAAGAAATATCAGATAAAAAAATAGACTATATTGTTGGACCAGAAGCAAGAGGGCTAATATTAGGTTCAGCCGTGGCAAATAAATTAGAAGTTGGTTTTATACCTGTACGAAAAGCGGGAAAGTTGCCACCATCAACAGTTGAAAAAATTTTAAAATATAAAAAAGAATATGGAAAAGATGTATTGGAATTGCCTAAATTAGTTAATGAAGAATATAAAGAAAAAAGATTTTATATTATTGATGATATATACGCAACAGGAAATACAATGAAGTCAATTAAGCATGCAATAGAAGATTTAGGAGGAATAGTTGTTGGACAAGGTGTTATAATGAATATAGTAGAATTAAATGATGATAATAATATATTTTCGCTATTGGACATTAATGAGGGGGAAACAGAATGTTAAGTGATATACTGAAAAAAGAATATATTAGGATAAATGAGTCGTGTAAAGATTGGGAAGACGCAATTAGACATGCGGGAAATATATTATTAGAAAAAGGAATTGTAACACAAGAATATATTGATAGTGTAATTAAAAGTGTAAAATTATTTGGACCATATGTAGTTGTTGCTAAAGGAATCGCAATTCCACACTGCCTTGGGAGTATGGGAGTAAATGAAAATGCAATTACATTAATGACTTTAAAGAATCCAGTTAATTTTGGAAATCCAAAAAACGACCCAGTTTATTATGTTATTTTATTTGCCAATACAGATTTTGATTCACATATAGAGGCTTTAAGTGCTGTTTCTGAATTATTGCAAAAGCCTGAATTTTTTGAAGTAATGAAAACTGCTTTAAAACCGCAAGACATAATAGATTATATAGATAAGGAGGAGATAAAAAATGCTTGATATTGAAAATCTAAAAAAATTATCAAATGAAAATAGAAAAAGAATAATTAAAATGATATATAAAGGTAAAGCCGGTCATCCAGGAGGTTCATTATCAGTTATAGATATCTTAACTGCGATATATGAAATGGATGTTGATTTTAATTCTAATCCACGTAGTAAGGTGGTACTTTCCAAGGGACATGCAGTACCTGCTCAATATGCAGAGTTATGTTCAAAAGGAATAATTAAAGAGAGCGAGTTAGGAACTTTTAGAACGATTAATTCAAGACTTCAGGGGCATCCATATACTGGTACTATACCAGAAGTAGATGCAACAACAGGATTATTAGGACAGGGGCTTTCAATAGCAGTTGGTATGGCAATTGCAAAAAGAAATAATAATGATAATCATCATGTATATGCAATACTTGGTGATGGAGAAATGCAAGAGGGACAAATTTGGGAATCATTATTACAAGCAGCTCATTATAAATTAAATAATTTAATAGTTGTAATAGACTATAACAAATTATCTTCATTTGATGCAGTAAATGATTCAATGAATTTAGAGCCTTTAGTAGACAAAATTAGAGCATTTAACTTTCATGTAATAGAATTAGATGGAAATAACATGGAACAAGTTGTAAATGGATTAAATGAGGCACATATGATAAAGGATAAACCAGTAGCAATAATAGCTAACACGGTAAAGGGCAAAGGTGTATCTTTTATGGAAAATAATCCTAAATGGCATAGTGGTGCTCTTTCTGATGAAGAATATAAAATAGCAATGCAAGAATTACAAATGGAGGAGGAGTAATAATGGATTATAAAGAAATATGTTTAAGAGATAAAATAGGAGAGTTTCTTTGTGAGTTTGCACAAAGTGATGATAGGATATATGTCATAGATAGTGATTTGGCAAAATCTACAAAAACTTTAAATTTTAAGGACAAGTATCCTAAGAGATTTATTGAAGCAGGAATAGCTGAAGCAAGTGCTGTTTCTATTGCTGATGGAATCGCAGCAGAAGGAGGAATTCCTTTTTACGTAAATTTTGCAACATTTGTAACTGGCACAGCGTGGACGCAAGTACGTCAATCAGCATATGCTAATTCTAATGTTAAATTAATAGGAACATATGTTGGAATGGATAATGGACCTGATGGTGCATCTCATCATGCAAATGAGGATATTGCACTTATGAGAATGATTCCCAACATGAAAATATTGATTCCTTCTAGTGTAAAAGAATTAAAACAATCAATTCAAATTGCAATTGAATATAATGGACCTGTATATATTAGAGTTACAAGAGATGTTGTACCAGATGTAGAATTAGAAAAAGATGCTAAAATGGGAAAAGCTATTGTTGTACAAGATGATGGAAATGATTTTGCATTAATTTATGAAGGAACGACTACAAGTTTAGCATATAAATCTTTTGAAATATTAAAAGAAAAAGGATATAAAGGAATGCTTTTAAATATATTTTCAATAAAACCAATAGATAGTGAATTAATAAATGAGGTGGCTTCAACAGTTAAAGGAATAGTTACTTTAGAAAATCATTCAATTTTAGGAGGATTAGGAGGATGTATTGCTGAAATAATTGCTCAAAAATCTATACATGCTCCAATTTCTTATGTAGGTGTAGAAGATGTGTTTACAGAGTCAGGAAAAGCTACTGATGTTAAATCAAAATATGGATTAAATATAGAAAACATTGTAAAAAAAGTAGAAGAAATTATAAAATAAGAAAAACTAAAAAATGTTAGCAATTATATAAAAAAGCGAATGTCAAAACTATAAAGTAATGAATTTCGCTTTTTGTTATTTATAAAAATCTTTTTCTTGTAACCTAAGATAATATGGTTTGATGTCAGGTAATAAATCTTTGAAATATATCATAGAACCATCAAGACATTGTACTTTTAAATTTGGATATGTTTTTAACATTATTTTATCACAAAAGATGGTATTTGTTAATTTCTGGTTCAATTTATTTTGCTCGATTTTCTGATTAATTTTAATAATTGAGTTTTTATTAGTAACATTTAAATCATAGTTAACAATCATTCTAATTTTAAATAAATCAATTGCATATGCAGAAATAATACAATCTATTGCTAAAAATATATTAATGGCAATAATGATATTATTTATATTTTTATAATTAAATTTTTTTAATAGTAATGCAAGAAAATTCCTAATTTTAGGATGTATAATTTTCATTAAAAATATTGCCAAAATACCCCAGAAAACAGAGTAATAGAAACATATTCTACCGTTTATATTTAGAGGCATGTTTGAATAGTCCCACCACTTTACATGAAGTAATAATTCTCCAATTAAGCTTACTAAATATTCTGTAATTGAACCTATAAAGAATCCACCAATAAATAATGTTATTCTATTTTTCATAAAATATCTTAAAAATACAATCATTATAACAGCACCTATTCCGTAAATGCTACAAAATGGACCATACAGAAAACTTTGTCTACTTTCTAATACTCCATATCTTATTAGTGCAAATAGAGTTTCGATTATATATCCTGCAATACTATAAATAATAAAGTATGCTAACAATTCCCAAAGTTTTAGCTTGGGAGGGGAGATAAATTCAGTTGTTTTTTTATTTGTTTCTTTCATATATTATTCCTTTAATTTTTTATATAAATATTTTACAATACTTTTTATAAAAAAGCAAATAAAAAAATATTATAGTATAAATAATTTTTTATATCAAAGTTAAAAGAGGTGCCCTATTGTAGGACACCTCTTTACGTTGCTTATGTTATTTTTTCTTATTGCTGCAACTTAAGAACGCAGCAATAATCAATGTTAGTCCAGCAGCACCAAAAATTTCAAGGAGTTTCTTAATATTAGTTTTGTCACCAGTATCAACCGTTTTTGTTTTTTTAATAACTTCTGATGGTGTTTGAGTAGACTCAGTAGATTTTGTTGAAATAGGTTCTAAAGGCTTAGGAGTTATAGAAGGTTCAACAGCTTCCGGAGTCTGAGAAGGCTCAACAGCTTCTGGAGTCTGAGAAGGCTCAACAGCTTCCGGAGTCTGAGAAGGTTCAACAACTTCTGGAGTTGGAGTTGGTTCAACAACTTCCGGAGTTGGAGTTGGTTCAACAACTTTCGAAGTTGGAATATCAGGAGTTACAGAAACCTGATGAATTTCACCATTACTGCCAGCAATACTAGCAACAATTTCACCATTTAAATTACCAGAGGCCTGGAATACTTGAGCTTTAGGTGCTACAATAATTCCAAGCATTTCTTCACTTATATTTATAGAGCCGGCATAACTACCAAAGTTCCAGATAATATAAGGAGAAAGTTGGTGGAATTCAGTTGAGACGTTTGTATTAGTTGTAAATCCTTTTTGAATATTAATAGTAGGGCTGTTATCTGTTATAACATTTACAACAATACGAGTCCCAGAGTTGTTATTGATTAAGTATCCAAATGAACCCTCATTGTTAATAAGTTGAGTGTAGTCTACATTAATACAGACAACATCTCCATTCTTGGCTACATTGTTTTTCAATAACTTGTTGATGCTTGAAAAAGAATCGGTCTGGTTTTCATAAAATGAAGTATCAGCTTCATATTTGATAGCATCTCCAATAGATGCAAGATTATCAAGAACACTGTTAATCAGACTGGTAGCATTGATATACTCTTCTTCTGTTAACTCTGTTGCAAGAATGTTAGTAGAATATCCTCCATTGATAATGGTTTGATTTTTGTTTGGTTGTTCTACTTTAATGTTAGGTCCAACATTAATTGGGGCCAAATCAAAATCAGAGTTACCAGTAATTTGTATTGGAGAAGTTGTATCTCCAATATAGCTGTAATCATTTGGTTCTACTTCGTATACTCTTGAAAGTACAATGTTGGTATGGGGAATAGCTTTGTTTACACAAATGTTGCCCTCGATAAGGTGGTTTGTTTGTGACAGTTCATTGGCAAAGACTGCAAAGCCTTCAATTTTTTTTAGAGATGCAAGTAATTCTTCGACTTTTTGTGCATTCTCAAGAGAAAGCGATTTTCCTTCTGAGTCAATGTAGGGAGATGAAATATTATTTTCTAACTTTGAGTCAGAAATAATATTTTCATTCCGAGATAAGTCACTAGCGGATACAGTGTTAGCAGAAAATGTTAACAGAGATATAAATACCACAAGTGAAACTACGAGTGACATTAGTGTTGTAACTTTTCTTCTGTTCATAGAATATCCTCCTGTTACATAAGACAACTAGCATTAATTATACTATGAATTAAATTAGTATGATAATGCTATAAATAATAATTAACATAATTATTATACGCCAAAAATAAAATCGTGTCAAATTTTACCATAAAAATTTTAAAAAATGAAATCACAATTGTATAATTCACATCTTTATTTTGAATAACATAAAATATAGTAAAAAGAAAAAGAGGTGAAAAAATGTCAAAATTTATAATTCAGGGTGGAAAAGAATTAGCAGGAGAGGTTCGTATATCTGGCTCCAAAAATGCCGCATTACCTATAATTGCTGCAACAGTATTAGTAAAAGGAAAAATAACATTATACAATGTTCCAAATATTCAAGATGTGCAAACAATGTTTGAAATAATAAGAGACATAGGAGGAAAAGTTACTAAAAAAAATAACAAAATGATTATAGATACTAGTAAAATAAATACATATGAAATTCCAGAGAACTTAATGAGAAAAATGAGGTCTTCTGTGATATTAGCTGGTGCTATTATAGGAAAATATAACAAGGCTAATTTTTCGTATCCAGGGGATTGCGATATTTGTTGGATACATCGGACAAACATAAGATAAATGAATGGATTAGGAAATTTAAGAAAAACTCAATATTGGATTTTGTTTGAACTTAGTTGAGAATTAACTATTCTTGTGATATAACGAGTAAAAATAAAATGGTAATTTTTAGTTTAGAATAAATTGCAAAAATTTATAAATGTTGTGGAAAAAATAAAAATAATATTGTAAAATAATTGACATAGGAAATGCTGATTAGCAGATGTGGTTTTGCCACCAATTTTTACGAGTTTTCGTAGGAAGGGTGGTGTTTATGGTTAAAGTAATACTATTTTTTGTAATATCATTGATGTTATCCTTAACATTAAACGTTGCCTTGATGTCAGTTCTGTATAAGAACTGTGTAGATAAGCAACTACATAAATAAAAAAATAAACCATTCTGCTTAGCCGAGCTAATGGTTTATTAAATCTTTATATCGGCAAAACCACGTTTGTGGATTTGTCATTTCTTATTTTTATTATACTCTAATTAAAGTAATAAAGTCAAGAAAATATGAAAATTAACTTTTGATTTTATGATTAATTTTGGATTTTGTAAATACAGATTACAATTAAAGGAGGAAAATAATGAGGCTACTTTTTCAACAGCCTCAAAATAATCCTCCTTTTTTGATAAATTTTAAAAAAGTGTTACTTTTTCTATAAACTTATCAATATATAAATGTAAGATATCTTAAAATATAAAAAGGAGTTTAGATCTAAATTGAATAATTGTAAAGAAATAAAGCATTATATAAAAAATAATGAACTTGATTTAGAAAAAATAATAAATGAATATTCATCTTATACTGCTACTATTATAGACAATATGGTAAGAAATAGTTTGAAGGATGAGGACAAAGAAGAAATAGTTTCTGAAGTATTTTTTATACTATGGAAGAATAAAAACAAACTAAATATTAATAAATATTTAAGTTCATATATTGCAGGAATAACAAGAAATGTAGTAAAAGAATATTTAAGAAAAGTCAAAATAAACTTTGATATTTCTGATTATGAAAATAGTTTATATAATTATGATAAAATTGACCTTCTTGATGATAATGTAGAAGAAATTAGTAAAATAGAAGAAAAACTAAAAAATATGAAGAAAATTGATAAAACAATATTTTTAGATTTTTATTATTCTTCTAAATCAATAAAAGATATAGCTAAAGAACAAAAGATTTCTGAATTTAGTGTAAAGCAAAGACTATACAGAATTAGGAATAAAATAAGAAAAGAGGGAAAATAGATGGATAACAATAAGATTTTTGAAAAGGTTAAAATGAAAATAGCTATATCTAATGTAAAAGAGGAGGATATAGTTATGAATAAAAGAAAATTAAATATAGGAAAAGGTATAGGAATAGCAGCATGTATTACTCTTTCAATGACAGGAGTTGTATTTGCTACAACACAAATAATTAACAAATTTGGAGCAAATAGTAGTGATGGTATTCAAACTGCCATTGAAAATGGATATTATAGTGATATAAATACAGAATATAAAGAAGCAAATGGAATTAGTACAAGCATAGAATCATTTTTGATAGATAATGATAATTTTGATATAAATTTTAATATAAAATTTGATGACAGTTATAGTGTACAAGATATGTTAGCGAATGATGGAAAAATAGATATAATGGATTTAAAAATAGTAAATGAAAAAAATGAAAAAGTTTTTGCAACAAAAGAACTTGAAACAGAAGAAATGACATCATTATATGAAACAGAACAAGAGGCAATGAAGAATTATGATAGTTATAAAGGTGCATATGGTGAAACCAGTCAAAAAATAAACGAGAATGAAATAAAATACAGCTTAACAGCAACGGGAAATCCGAAAGAATTTCCTACATCTCAAAAATTAAAAGTAACATTTAATAAAATAAGAAATAGATATTGGGAAGATGGCAAAGAAAAATATAGAATTTATGAAGGCGAATGGAGTTACGAAATAGATGTACCAAGTAAAATGGCAAAATCTAATATAGTTCAATACAAATTAGTTTCTATTAGTGATGAAAGTTATAAATTTGATAGTGCTAGAGTTTCAAATACAGCATTTAAAATTTATTTAAGTAATTGCAATGGCATTGCTCATAACGAAAATGAATGTGTTGAGACATCTAAAGGAAGAAAATTTTATCCAGCAGGTAGATCAGATGGAGATGGAATGATAAGTGTTAAAGAAGATGGAATTGTAAGATATTATAATACATTTAATTTAACAAATTATGATGCGACAGATAACTTAAAAGTACATTTATTTAAAGAAAATGGAGATGAGATAATTGTTGAATTGACAAAGGAAAGATAGTTTTATAAAAAATTTATAGGCAGATAATTGATTGAAAATTATCTGCTTTTATGATATAAAAAAGACAAATATTAATATATTAGGATGAATTGAGAACTAATTATAATACAAAATGTAAAATGGAGAAATTTATGAAGAAATTATTAAAATATGTAATAATAGTTAGTATTGTAATAGCAATAATGGTGTTAGGTATAAATTTATATGTGAGAATATCAACCAAAAATCAGATTATCAAAGAAAATGAATATTCAAAATTATCGGATATAGATTGTATAATTATTTTAGGAGCTGGAATATGGGGAGATAAGCCAAGTTCTATGTTAGAAGATAGATTATTGGAAGGTATAAAATTATATCAAAATAATGTATCAAATAAAATAATAATGAGTGGAGATCATGGAAGAAAAGAATATGATGAAGTAAATATAATGAAAAAATATGCAATAGAAAAAGGAATACCATCAGAAAATATATTTATGGATCATGCAGGTTTTTCTACTTATGAAAGTATATATAGAGTAAAAAATATTTTTGAAGCAAAGAAAGTTGTAATAGTAACGCAAAAATACCATTTATATAGAGCTTTATATATTGCAAATCAATTGGGATTAGAAGCATACGGAGTTGGAGCAGATCCTAGACGATATGTAGGAACAACATATAGAGAAATAAGGGAAATATTAGCAAGAGATAAAGATTTTTTTAAATGCATATTTAAGCCAGAGCCTACTTATTTAGGAGATACAATTCCAGTAAATGGAAATGGGGATACTACAAATGATGATAAAAAAGATATTTAAAAAATATGGAGCTAATATGAAAAAGAGTGTAATAATATTTCTTATAGTTTTTATTATAATTATTGTTGTAGTAACATTATTATATAATTTTAGAATTATACCATATAAACAATATTCTAATAGTGATTTCAATATTGAAACATATATTAGCAATGTAGATAAAGATAATGATGGTATAGATGATCAGACAGATATATTAAATAATGTAAGAGAATATATAAAAACAAAGCCTAAATATAAAAGCAAATATTATGGAGCAGGTTATCCTGATGATGAATATGGGGTTTGCACAGATGTTGTAGCAAATGGATTAAAAGGTGCTGGATATGATTTGATGGAATTAGTAAACGAGGATATCACAAGTCATAAAGAAAAATACAATATTGAAACTATAGACAAAAATATAGACTTTAGGAGAGTAAGAAATTTAGATATATATTTTAAGAACAATAATACTTCATTAACAAATGATTTATCTAAAATCGAAGAATGGCAAGGTGGAGATATAATTGTATTTAAAGACCATATAGGAATAATATCAGACAAGAGAAACCGAAAGGGAATTCCTTTTCTAATACACCACGCAAATCCAATGCAAATAAACTATGAGGAAGATGTATTAGAGTTATATGGACAAGAATATATTATAGGACATTATAGAATTAGTTAAAGCACAACAAGAAATTATAAAATCATAGTAAAAAATTACAATTTTCATTGATAATTTAACAATTAAAATAGATATTAGGTGTGAGTTAAAAATGTCCAAATTATTGAGTAAAATAAATTCATAGAATGGACATTTTTTATAATTAGAAAAATCAGTAATATCAATGTTTTTAAACAAAATAGATGACATATTTTACTATACTGGGTAGGTGTGTGATAGCGAAAGCTGTCGCATAGCTACCCTTGAACTATTTATAAGCAGAAGTAGACAGATAAAAAACTAAAATAAATTTTAACACAAGGGAGAATTTTTGTAAGAAAATGGATGTATATATAGTGTAGAATAAATTATTAAAATTAATGTGTCCAAATTTTAATAATTATTTAGTAATAAGTACAAACAGCATAACAATATAATTAAAAATGAAATGGTAGGTGAATATTCTGGAAAAAAGAAACAATAAAGATACCAATATGAATAAAAATGCAAAAGATAAATTACCATTTGCAGTATTTATATGTCCTAAATCAAATGTTGGTGATACCCAGGATTATAAAAAGGTATTCACCGATATTATTTCAGATAGAATAAAAGAAAAATACAAGTAAAGAAATAAGAACAAAAATTCGCACAACTGTTGAAATATAGTTAAAAATATGATATAAATATAATGAAAAGTATTAAAAGTTAAAGATGGAGTAATGATATGCAAAAACAAGAAAATAGTATAATAATATATCAAGATGAAGATGGAGTAACAAAAGTCTCTGTAAAATTTAGTGATGAAGATATATGGTTAACACAAAATCAAATTGCAGAAATATATAAAACAACACAGCAAAATATAAGCCTACATATAAATAACATATATAGAGATAATGAATTAGAAAAGAATTCAACTAACAAGGAATTCTTGTTAGTTCAAACTGAAGGAAATAGGCAGGTTAAGAGAAATATTGATCATTATAATTTGGATATGATAATATCTCTTGGATATAGAGTACAATCACAAGTTGCAACAAGATTCAGAATATGGGCAACACAAAGATTGCACGAATATATGCAAAAAGGTTTTTCAATGGATGATGAAAGATTAAAACAAGGCGGAAATAGATATTTTAGAGAATTATTACAAAGAATTAGAGACATTCGTTCTTCTGAAAGAAACTTTTATCAACAAGTTACAGATATATATGCAACTTCAATAGATTATGATCCACGTTCAGATTTGACTAAGAAATTTTTTGCAACAGTACAAAACAAACTACACTTCGCGGTTCATGAACATACTGCAGCGGAATTGATATATGAAAGAGTGGACAATGAAAAGCCTTTTGTGGGTATGACTAATTTTAAAGGAGACTATGTAACAGTTGATGATGTGAAAATTGCTAAAAATTATCTTTCGGAAATTGAATTACAAAGATTGAATTTGCTGGTTTCCCAATTTTTAGATTATGCAGAATTTCAGGCATTAGAACAACGAGCAATGACAATGAATGACTGGATAGATGAATTAGACAATCAAATCGTACAAAATAAAAGAAAACTTCTTGAAGGAAAAGGAAAGATATCTCATCAAGAAGCAATAGAAAAAGCAGAAAAAGAATTTGAAATATATAGAGATAGAGAAATGAAACAACTAGAAAGTGACTTTGATAAAATGATTAAAATGCTAAAAGATAATAACCCAAATAATTAATAAACCGTTACAAGTTGTAACGAGTTAGAAAGTTAAATTACAAATATTAATTGGAAATGTCTAGTAATACTAGACAGATGAAATAATAAAAAGTTCTAAAATTTTGAGGAGATAACTTGAAGTTTTAGAACTTTTTATATATAATAGCAACAATAAGAGATTGTAATAAAAATATGTTATTGATACATTATATAAATAATAAAAATGGAGGTATATCATGCAAAAACAAAACAATGAAAAAAAGGTAGTAATCTATTGCAGAGAGAGTAGAGATGACTATGGAGAAAACTATGAAAGAATAGAAACACAAAGAGATTTACTTGTTAAATACTGCAAAAGTCATGGCTATTCAAATATTATAGACATTATAATGGATGATGATAAAAGTGGAACCGATTTTAGTAGATTTGATGATATAAAAGAAAGAGCAAGAAAAAAAGAAATAGATGTAATTGTTTTTAAAAATTCTGCAAGACTTGGAAGAAACCAAAAAGAAGCATTAGATTTTGTGGAATACTTAGAAGAACAAGGTGTAGAAATAATATTTGAAGATGAGCAATATAATGAGGAAATGTTTGGGCTATACGCATGGTTTAATGAAAGAAGAGCAAGAGATGATAGTAAAAATATAAGAAGAAATTTAAGACATAAAATTGAAGAAGGCGATTTATTAGTAAAAGCAATTTATGGATATAACAAAGATGGAAAAAGCCTTGTAATTAATGAAGAAACAGCACCAATTGTGCAAGAAATATTTGGGTTATATTCTAAATGTTGGGGATATCAAAAAATTGCAACTTACTTAAATAAAAAAGGAATACCAACACCATCTCAAAGTAGAAATTTTGTAAATGCAAAACAAACAGCAAATTGGAAAGCACAGCATATTGTAAGAATATTAGATGATAGAAGATATACAGGAACCTATGTTGGAGGATACACAGAAAAATTAAGCTTTAAATCTAAAAAAACAAGAGTAAAGCCAGAAGAGGAATGGACTATAATAGAAAATCATCATGAGCCTATTATTGATAAAGAACTATTTGAAAAAGTTCAAAAAATTAGAAAGAAAAGAAAAAAAGAAAGTGATAAAATAAATAATGGTTTCAAATTTGTAGATACAGATAATAACTTATATTCAGGACTTTTATATTGTGGAAGATGTGGAACTCCAATGTATAAAAGAAAAGGAAATACTGGAACAAGAAAACGACCAGATAGCTATTTGTGTAAAAAATATAGCAATGAAGGTGCAATAAAAGATATAAGACCAGATTATGGGTGTAAACCACACAGGATAAGAATAGAATATTTAGACAAAATTGTAAATGCATATATAGACAATTTAGTAAGTAATCCTGAATTTAAAAATTTTGTTATGGACAATGTAAAAGCAATTTCTACAAATAAAGCAACACTAGAAAAAGAGTTAAACAAATCTAAACAAACATTGGAAAAGCTAGAAAAACAATTTAAACAAGTATATGAAGATAAGCTAAATGATTTAATTCCAGAATTTATATATAAAGACAAGAAACAAGAACTAGAAAAGAAGATACAATATGAAAAAGAAAAATTGCAAGAAGCGGAAGGTAAATTCAATACACTAAACAAATTAGAAGATAAAGAAGATTTAATATTTAAAGCAATAAATGATATAAAGAAAAATGGATTAACAAAAGAAGAATTATCAAGACTATTTGATAAAATAGTAGTGTTTGATAAGCAAGAGATTACAGAAGATATAAAGCAGGAATACAACTTAAATGATGAAATGTATAAAGAACTATATGAAAATGGAGGCTTAGCATTCCATTTGAAATTTATGTACCCACAAACTATCACAAACAGGAGGCTGTGAGATTGGCTCAAGACCAATAGATCTACACTTAAAAGGATTCGAAAAATTAGGGATAAATATAAAAGAGGAATATGGAGAAATAATTTGTAATGCGGAAAAGATAGAAGGAACGCAAATACACTTGGATTTTCCAAGTGTTGGTGCCACAGAAAACATTATATTAGCAGCATGTTTGGCAGAAGGAACGACAATATTAACAAATGCAGCTAAAGAACCAGAAATAGAAGATATGGTAAAATTCCTAAATAAAGCAGGAGCCAAAATAAGAGGAGCAGGAACAGATAGAGTTGAAATAATAGGAGTAAAAAAACTATTTGAGATAAGCTATAATATAATGCCAGATAGAATAGAAGCGGGAACATATTTAGTTGCAGGAGCTATAACTGGCGGAAATGTGAAAATAATAAATGCAAATCCAAATCATATAGAACCAATTTTAGATAAACTGGAAGAGGCAAATTGTATGCTAAAAATTGGAAAAAACTGTATTGAATTAAAAGCACCAAAAAGAATAAAAGCAGTAGATATAAAGACAATGCCCTATCCAGGATTTCCAACAGATATGCAATCAATATTTGGAGCATTACTTTCAACTGCAAAAGGAACATCAATAATAACTGAAAATATATTTGAAAATAGATTTAAATATATTCAAGAATTAAACAGGATGGGAGCAAAAATAAATGTAGAAGGCAGAACCGCTATAATAAAGGGAGCTAAGAGAATTCAGGGCACGAATGTTGTGGCATCAGATTTAAGAGGAGGAGCAGCACTTGTAATAGAAGCTCTAACAGCTAAAGGAATTACTCAAATTGAAAATATACATTATATATTGAGAGGATATGAAGATATTGTTGAAAAACTGAAAAGCTTAGGAGCAAAAATTTTTGTTGAAGAATAAGGAGGCATACTGTAAAGTGCTTCCTTTTTATTACAATTAAAAACATAAAAAATTTTAAAAAAGTATAGCCAAAAAAACATAAAAGTGATAAAATAAAAAAGTGGAAAATTGACCGTAAAAATTCAAGAGATAAAGGAAGTGAAAATAAATATGACAGCTAAAAAATCAAGGCCAATTAATAGAATAAATAAACAAAAAGAAATTGAGCAAAAAAAAAGAAAAAGGAAGAAAAAAGCATTAGTAATATTTTTAATATTAATTGTGTTGATTGCATTAAGTGGATATTTATTTAAATCACCAACCTTTAAAATACAAACAATAACAGTAACAGGAAATAAACAATTAACAAAAGAAAAAGTATTAGAATTGGCAAACATAAAAACAGGAGATAATATATTTTTAAAAAGTAAAGAAGTAATAAGAGTTAGACTAAAACAAAATGGGGTAGTAGAGGAAGCAAAAATAAACAAACTATATCCAAGTAGGGTTGAAATTGAAATAACTGAAAGAAGCAAAAGATTTCAAATTAAAACTCAGTCAGAAAATTATATATATATAGATGAACAAGGATATATTTTAGAATGTACTTCAGAAAAATTGAAACTGCCAGTTATAACAGGAATGGAGATAACTGAAAATGAAGCTAACAATTCAAAAAGACTGAATGATAAAAATTTGGACATAATGGAAAATATTTTACAAATATATCAGGAATGTAAAAAGATAAAGATTGACGAAAAAATAACAGAAATTCAAGTAAATGATGAATATGTATTAAAATTAGAACAAGATGGGATAGCAATCAATTTAGGAAATGCAACAAATTTAAAAGATAGAATGTATTTTGTAAAAAAATTACTAGAAGAAGAAAAAGAAAATAAAGGAACAATATATGTTAATGGGAATCTAAATGAGGGATTTTCTCCATATTTTAGTGCAATCCAATAGTAAATGAAAGGAGTAGTTATATGAATAAAAGTAAAATTGCTTTAATATTAGGCTTAATGTGTATTGTACTAACTTGTGGAATTGTTGTACAAGTAAGGACAATAAAAGGAACAGGTTCTACAATAAGTACAAATTCTCAAGAAAATGAATTAAGAGATGCAGTTTTAAAGGCGAAAGAAAAATATGACAATTTATATGCTGATGTAGAAAATACAGAAAATAAGTTGGAAGAAGAAAGAACAAATGCTACTCAAAATAATACAGAATTAACAGATTTAGAAAATGAAATAAAAAATTATAATAAGGTATTAGGCATGTCAGAAGTAACAGGAAATGGCATTACAATAACAATAAATGATAATCAAGATATTGCGTTAAGCAATTGGTTAGCAGATCCTAATTTATTAATAGTTCATGATGCGGATTTAATAAGTGTAGTAAATGAACTAAAGAATGCAGGGGCAGAGGCAATTTCAATAAATGAACAAAGATTAGTAACAACATCATCAATTGAATGTGATGGAAATATCATAAAAGTAAATGGAGAGAAAATAGGGGCACCATTTACAATAAAAGCAATTGGAATACCAGAAGTATTAATTAATGTAAATAGAGTTGGGGGATATTTAGACATTCTAAAAGAAGATAGATATTTGAAGGTAACTGTAGAAAAGATGACAGATAAGAAAACAATAACAATACCAAAATATACAGGAGTAATGAAATTTCAATATGCACAGAGCAAATAGTAAAGACAGAAAGGAATGAAAATAATGAAAAAATTAAAAATAAAAGTAAGCAAAGAAAAAATTGTAATGTCTATAACTATTGGTATTGCTTGTTTTGCACTAATGCTTGTAATGTTTATGCAATTTAAAGTTGTAAAGCAAACTGATATAACTGCAATTGAAACAATGAGAGAATCTGAACTTAGATTAGAATTGGCAAATTGGAATGAAAAATATAATGAACTAAATGAAAGATATGAAGAATTAACATCAAAAATTGCAGAATATAAAACAGAAAAAGAATCAGATGCACAAACATCACAATTATTACAAACAGAATTAGAACAATTAAATGAAGCCTTAGGAAAAACGGATGTTGAAGGAGAAGGAATAGTAATTCAACTAACAGATAAAGGTGGAACACAATTGTCAGACAATGTTTTAGTAGATAATATAACTTCATCACAGCTTTTAACTATAATTAATGAACTTTTTTCCGCCGGAGCAGAAGCAATATCCTTAAATGGTCATAGAATAACTGCAATGTCTGCAGTATATGAAATCGGAAATAAATTTTTAAAAGTAAATGGGGATAAAATTTCATCACCATATGTAATAAATGCAATCGGAAACGCTGATTATTTAAAAAGTGCTGTTTCGGGAAAAGGTGGAGGAGTTGATGAATTAAAGGAATTAGGGCACGAAACAAGTGTTGACACAAGCAAAAAAGTTAAAATAGAGAAATATGATAAAGAAATTACATCAAAATATATAAATTAAGGGGGAAATAAAAATGATTATAATAGCAATTGTTATTGGCTGTATTATAGGGGCTCTAATTGGAATGAATGTTCCTATGATTTCATATACATATTCTACATTTTTAGCAATAGCAGTAGTGGCAGCATTAGATTCAGTTTTCGGAGGAATTACATCAGTATTAAAGAAAAATTTTGATTTAACAATTTTTATATCAGGATTTTTCTGTAATAGTATACTTTCAATAGCTTTAACTTATTTAGGACAAAAATTAAACTTAGATATATATTTGGCAGCATTGGTAGTATTTGTAGGAAGAATGTTTACAAATTTGACAATAATAAGAAGGTATTACATAGAAAAATGGACAGAAATGAAGCAAAAAAGAACTAAAAAAGTAGCAAAATAAAAAACAAAAAAACATATTACAAAAGTATTACAAGTATTACATTAACATTACAAAAATATTTCAAAAATATTTCAAATTGTATTGACATTTTTGTTAAAATGTAATATATATAACACTAGTAAAACAGAAAAAATTGGAGGAATTATCTTGGCAATAGGTGATATCATAGTTGGTATTGATATAGGTACATCTAAAGTTTGCACTGTTGTTGGAGAAGTAAATAATTTCGGGCAAATTGAAACAATATGCAGTACATCTGAGAAGTGTTCAGGTTTGAAAAAAGGCAAAATAATAAGTGAAGAGGAAATCAGCTTAAGCATTGCAAAAACAATAAAGGATGCAGAAGATGAGGCTGATTTTAAAATTAATTCAGCATATGTAACAATACCTGGAAAATATGTAACAATAGTTCAAAATAGCATTGTGAAAGAATTAAAAGACAAATTTGCAGGAATAGCATTAAAAGATGTTCAAAGTGCAATGATGCAAGCTAAAGACATAGAAATACCAGAAGGAAAAACAATAATAGACATAGTACCATCACAAATAGTACTTGATAATGGAAAAGTAGTAACAGATCCAGTAGGAAATTTAAGTTCAAACTTTACATTAAAAGCACAAATTATTTTGGCTGATAAAGAGTATGTAAGACAGTTATCAACCATATTTAAACGAGTTGGAATAGAAATAGACGGGATAGTACCAACAGCATTAGCAGAAAGAAATCTAATGTTAGATACTAATGAATTAGATGATAATGTAATGCTATTAGATATTGGAGCAGGAAATACTGAAATTGGTGTATTTGAAGGAAATGCATTCATATATACAAATACAATTCCTTTAGGTGGAGACAATATAACAAATGACATAGCATTAGTATTAAATATTTCTGAAGAAGAGGCCGAAAGACTAAAAAGACAATATGGATTAGCATTAAAATCATATATAGACAATGATAATGAAATAATGCTAAATACATGTAAAGATGAAAGCAGAAATAAGGTTATAAAAAGTTCTGAACTAATCGAAATTATAGAAGCAAGAATTGAAGAGATATTTACAATAATAAACAAAGATATAACAACTCAAAATGTAAAACAAAATATAAGCACAGTTATATTGACAGGAAGAGGAATAACTAATATAAACAAAAGTGATATAGCAGGAAAAATAAATTTAAATATTCCTGTAAAAATGTCAACTGGTAGAGCTGTAAGTACAGTAAAATCAGAGTTTAGAACTAGTTATGCACTTGTAAGATATATTGCAGCAAGACCATTTGCAAAAACAGTTTCAAGTAAAATTGATTCTCAGGCAAATGAAAGTGTGTTTAAGGTAATAATTGAGAGAATAAAAGAATTTTTCTATTCTTAAAATTAAAAAAACGGAAAAATGAATAAAATAATCAAAATATAATTTTAATGGGGAGGAAATCTTTATGATGGAATGTGAAGACGTTACAATGATGGACGGAACAGCTACAATAAAAGTAATAGGTGTAGGAGGCGCTGGAAACAACGCTGTAAATAGAATGATAGAAGAAGGCATAAAAGGAGTAGACTTTATTGCTGTTAATACAGATAGACAAGCTTTAACAAAATCAAAAGCAGGTACAAAAATTCAAATTGGAGAAAAAATAACAAGAGGGCTTGGAGCAGGTGCAAATCCTGATATTGGAGCTCAATCAGCAGAAGAAAACAAATCAGAAATAGCTGAAACACTAAGAGGAGCAGATATGGTATTTGTTACAGCCGGAATGGGTGGAGGAACAGGTACAGGAGCTGCACCAATAGTTGCACAAGCTGCCAAAGAAATGGGAATATTAACAATTGGTGTTGTTACAAAGCCATTTACTTTTGAAGGCAAAAAAAGATTGTCACAAGCAGAAAGAGGAATTGAAAGCTTAAAAGGAAAAGTTGATTCATTAGTTGTAATACCAAATGATAAGTTATTACAAGTAATAGATAGAAAAACATCAATCAATGAAGCATTTAAAATGGCAGATGATATTTTAAGACAAGGTGTACAAGGAATATCAGACTTGATTGCAGTTACAGGAACTGTAAACTTAGACTTTGCAGATGTTAAAACAATAATGTTAAATACAGGTATGGCACATATGGGAATTGGTAGAGCATCAGGAGAAAATAGAGCAGAAGATGCTGCAAAACAAGCAGTACAAAGCCCATTACTAGAAACTTCAATAGAAGGTGCTAGAGGCGTAATTATTAATATTACTGGTGGTGAAGATTTAGGATTACATGAAGTAAATACTGCTGCTGAATTAGTTCAACGCAGTGTAGACCCTGAAGCTAATATTATATTTGGTACTGTTACAGATCCAGATATGAAAGATGAAATTCAAATAACAGTCATCGCAACAGGGTTTGAAAAGCCAGAAGCTCATGCAGCTTCAGCTGTTGATAGTTTTATTAATAAACCTTGGGAAAAGAAAACAAGTTCAATTCCAGCATCAGATGTAAATTCTTCACAAGGAGATTTAGATATACCAGCATTCTTACGTAAAAACAAAAATAAAAATATGTAAAAATAAATTTAAAAGATGTAGGATTCTTATCAAGATTCTACATCTTTTTTTTATCAAATGAATTATAATTGTAATAAAAGGAAAAGAGGGATTTACAATTACTATTTATGTTGATGTAGTATTTTTAGAAAATTTAATAATGAATTCAATAATTTTATATGCTACAGCTATATTATTGAAAGTTAAACCTAAACTGATAAGTATTATTATATCCAGTGCTGTTGGAAGCATATATGCAATAATTACATATATGATACAACTTCCATTGTATACATCTATAATAGCAAAGATAATATTAGCAGTTGTTATGGTATATATAGGTTTTAATCCACAAAGCACAAAGAAGATGTGGAAACAAGTACTAATATTTTATTTAACATCATTTGTGTTTGGAGGAGTTTCATTATATTTAATATATTTTATCAGGCCACAAGAAGCATTAATAAAAAATGGAATGTTTGCTGGTCAATATGTTTTTAAAGTGATTTTTTTAGGTGCAATATTAGCAGTTATTGTTATAAAATTTTCTATAAAAATTATAAAAACAAAGATTAATACTAAAGACATGTATTGTAATATTGAAATAAAGTTGGATTCTAAAATTATAAAAACTAAAGCAATGATAGATACAGGAAATTTGGCGAAAGAGCCAATAACAAATACACCAGTTGTTATAGTAGAAAGCAGTTTGCTAGAAAGTTATCTACCCAAAGAGCTATTAAGAAATATTGATAATGTACTTGCAGGAGATTTAAATAATGTGCCAGAAAATTATATATCAAAATTAAGATGTATTCCATTTTCTTCATTAGGAAAGCAAAACGGGTTATTATTGGGAATGAAAGCAGAAGAAATTACAATAATAATAGATGACGAAAAAAAGATAAAACAAAATGTAATAATAGGAATATATGAAAAATCACTTACTAAAAGAGGAGAATATAGAGCATTGGTAGGACTTGATTTAATTTAAAAAAGATAGTATAATACAGAAAAAAGTAGAGGAGGTAAGACGATGATTATTGAATTACCAAGAAGTTTTATTATGAATAGCCCAATCAATACAAAAGGAGCTTTTGTGGAAAATGGTATGTTAAAAATTGGAAAAGAACAGTCTTTCCGGAAAGTAATGACAGAAATTACTTACCAAATTAAAGGAAGAAATCGTTGTTGCTATTGCGGAAAAATAATTCCGGAAGAGGAGATGACAATTGACCATATGTATCCACAATCGTTTGGTGGTCCAACAATTACCAACAACATGCTTCCAAGCTGTAAGAAATGTAACAACGAAAAAGGAGACTTAAATACAAGTCAGTATAAAGCATATCTAAAAGCAAAAGAAAAAGGAGAAATCAATAAATTCCGTGCGGAAATACAAAAATATCGTAAGTTCATGAGAGAGCTAGTTGATTTTGACATTCCTCAAGAGTGGCTTAGTGAAGAAGAAATTTCTAAATTAATTGTAATGCTTGATTTAGAGGATAATTACAAGGGACAAATGTATAATAAAATTTCAAGATATTATGAAAAAAATCATCATTTTCAAAAACCTGTTATAATAGGCAAGAATGATTTTGTATTTGATGGCTTTCTTGCCACAATGTATGCAAAAAATGTTGGCTTGAAAAGAGTACCAGTAATTCGGATGGATAATGTGGAAGTGATTTTGTAAAAAAAACATGTAAGAAATAATCGCAAAATAGCGATTATTTCTTTTTTTCTACAATAAGAAAAGACAGACTTTGCATATTTAAAGTTGTACAATTAGAATCACGAAATGAGGTGATAAAAATTAATATTATTGAATTTATAAAAAAGAGTATTGATTCTATCTGTGCAAAATACATAAATGACAATATAAAAGAAGATGAAATTTTACCAATTTTTTATGTTGCTGGAAGTCAAACATTGCCACCGCCATTATCGACAGAAGAAGAGGAAGAAACAATAAAAAGATTAGAATCAGAGGATGAATGCGTAGAAGCCAAAAAACTGCTTGTTGAGAGAAATCTAAGGTTAGTGGTATATATAGCTAAAAAATTTGAAAACACTGGAATTGGTATTGAAGACTTAATTTCTATTGGAACAATAGGGCTAATGAAAGGTGTAAATACGTTTAATTCAGAAAAAAAGATAAAACTAGCTACATATGCTTCAAGATGTATCGAAAATGAGATTTTGATGTATTTAAGAAGAAATAATAAAATTAAATCAGAAGTCTCAATTGATGAACCACTAAATAAAGATAGTGATGGAAACGAATTACTGCTTTCAGACATTTTGGGAACAGAAGCAGATATTACTTATAGGAAACTTGAAGATGAAGTAGATATGCAACTTTTAAAAGAAGCTATAAAAAAACTTAATGATAGAGAAAAAAATATAATGGAAATGAGATTTGGCTTCATCAGTGGAAAAGAAAGAACTCAAAAAGAAGTTGCTGATGAACTTGGAATTTCACAAAGTTATATTTCTAGACTAGAGAAAAAGATCATTAATAAAATGAAAAAAGATATAATGAGTAAAACGGGATAATATATTTTGGTTTTTAGTGTATTATTTGGTAAAAAAATATGATATAATATTAGTAGTTTTTAAAAAGGAGAATAAAAAATGTATAAAGAATTTGGAATAAAAAGTGAAATACTTGAATTATCAAAAAAAGTAGAAAAAGAGATTCAACCACAATTTGAAAAGATAGAACAAATTAAAGAGTTAAACAGCTTAAAAGTATTAGAAGCTTTTCAATATTGTAGATTATCAGAAATGCATTTGCATTCATCAACAGGATATGGAATTGATGAAATAGGAAGAAATAAAATTGAAGAAATTTATGCAAGAATATTTAGAACAGAAGATGCATTAGTAAGAGCACAATTAATTTCAGGAACACATGCATTAGCTATAACTTTATTTGGACTATTACGACCAGGAGACACATTATTAAGTATATCAGGGGCTCCTTATGATACATTACAGACAATTATAGGTATAAGCAAAGAAAAAAGTAGGAGTTCATTAAAAGAGTTTGGTGTTAATTATGAGCAAATTGATTTGATAAATGATAATTTTGATATTAAAACAATACAAGATAGAGTAGCTAAACATGACATTAAATTAATAGAAATTCAAAGATCAAAGGGTTATTCTACAAGAAAAAGTTTAACGATAGATAAGATTGAAAAAGTAATAAAAGCAATAAGGGAAGTAAATAAGGATGTAATTATAATGGTTGATAATTGCTATGGGGAATTTGTAGAAGAGAAAGAACCTACTGAAGTTGGGGCTGATATAATAGTTGGATCTTTAATGAAGAATTTAGGAGCTGGAATTGCAACGAGTGGAGCATATATTGCGGGAAAGAAAGGTTTAATTGAACTGTGTGCAGAAAGATTAACAGCACCAGGAATAGGAAAGGAAATAGGACCATCATTAAATCAAAATACAGCATTTATCAAAGGACTGTTTTTTGCACCAAGTGTTGTTGCAAGTAGTGTAAAAACAGCTGTATTTGCAAGTAAAATATTAGAAGAATTAGGGTATAAAGTAAGTCCTAAATTTGATGAACCAAGAGCAGACATAGTTCAAACTATAGAATTGGGAGATGCTGAAAAATTAATCAAGTTTTGTCAAGGAATTCAAATGGGCTCTCCAATAGATTCAGATGTTATACCAGAACCTGGTGATATGGGGGGATATGATGATAAAGTAATAATGGCAGCAGGAACATTTACAGAAGGTTCAACAATAGAGCTTAGCTGTGATGGACCAATCCGCGCACCTTATATAGCATATATGCAAGGTGGGTTAACTTATGAATATGGAAAACTAGGAATATTAAAAGCATTATCATTACTATAGGGAAAATTATAGAAATTCTACTAAAAAACTTGTAACTTGTTAAGATTTGTGATATAAATAGAACTATAATACGGAGGTATATGAAGCATGGAAGATAATTATGAGTATGAGAAAAAAACAATTCTAATTGTTGATGATGAACAAAAGATAGTAGATTTATTAGTACATAATTTAACAAGAGAAGGTTATAACACAATAGAAGCAAATGATGGTCAAACTGCAATAAATCTTGCATTAGAAAAAAGGCCGGATCTTATATTGCTTGATGTAATGCTTCCAAGGATAGATGGATTAACAGTATGTAAGAAAATAAAAAATGCATATAATGTTCCTATATTAATGGTGTCTGCAAAAGACGATGAATTAGACAAAATTGTAGGATTAGAATTAGGAGCAGATGATTATATAACAAAACCATTTGGCGTAAGAGAAGTTGTAGCAAGAGTAAAAGCAAATTTAAGAAAAGTTGAAGCAACAAATGAATCTGAAAATAATACGCATAAAAATGAAGATAAAAAAGAAGAAAAAAAGGAAACGCTAATAAAAGTTGGTTCACTAGTATTGGATTTAGAAAAATATGAGGTTCATATAGATGGAAAAGTAATAAACCTAACACTTAGAGAATTCGAAGTATTAAAGTTTTTAGCTCAACAACCAGGTCAAGTAGTAACAAGAGAAGCTTTATTAGAAAGAGTATGGGGGTATGAATATTATGGAGATATACGTACAGTTGATGTTACAGTTAGAAGAATAAGAGAAAGAATTGAAAAAGATACATCAAATCCACAAATTTTAATAACTAAAAGAGGAGTTGGATATTATATACCAAACAAGTAGTAAAAAAGCGGAACAATATTAGTTTCGCTTTTTTTTTCTTGGCAAAATGCACGGAAAAAAAGCGATCTGAAATGTGCAAAAACTGATTATTTTGTGTGAAATTGTCGAAAATAGTCGAAACAAAAATCGAAAAATGAAATATACATATTGACAATAATGCAAAAAGAAAATATAATTTTAAGGAATTATATAATTTCAGTAACATAATTTTATCAAAAAAATTAAATCAGTTACATTTTTTCTAAAAGTTATAACTTAGAATCTTATTATTTAAATAAAATTATTATTTTTTATTTATTATATTCAAAAAGGAGGAGTCATTATAGAAGAAAAAGTATTAAAATTAAAAAAACTAATGAATAGTGATAAGAAAGAAATTATAAAAGATATTATTAATGATATATTAGATCTAAATATAAAAGAGATTAAATATGATAAAAATATAAGTTTGTCTAACATGTCAGAATATGAGTTTGAATTAGTAAAGGTTAAAGTAATTTTAGAATCAAATGATGAGGTTGAGATGTACTTAAAGATGATAAAAAATAGTAAAATAAAAGAATCAATATTTTGCTATTGGTGTACAATTTATGAAGAAGAATTATTAAAAACAGAAAATGAAGAAGATGTAATAATAAACAAAGTAGCAATTTCAGATTTGACAAAAACGAAATTTCAGAAGAGAGTTTTTTTGACAATAGAAAACAACAGAAGAAAAATTTTAGAATCAGGAACAGAAGTTAATTTCATAGAAATAGCAGATTATATAAATGAAAAAAAGAATACAAAAGAAGAAATTAAGAAATTATCTCAATATTTTAAAATAGAAGATGAGGAGGTTTTGCTAGTAGGCATAAAAATGAACAGATATTGATTTTTGATATAAGGTATAGTATAATAAAAATGTAGAAAACCAAAATAATTTGAAAGGAGAAATCAAAATGCAATACAAATACATACCACAAGGAGTCTGTTCAATGGAAATGATTTTTGATATAGAAAACAATATAATAAAAAGCTTAGAAATAGTTGGAGGATGTCCAGGAAATACTGTAGGTGTAGCAAGATTAGTTGCTGGAAAAAGTGTAGATGAAGTAATAGAAATGCTAAAAGGTATACAATGCGGTAACAAAGGAACATCTTGTCCAGACCAAGTGGCAGAAGCTCTAGAAGAATATAAAGAAAATCATTAAAAAATAATAGATGCACTACTTTTTGATAGTGCATCTACAATATATTAATATAAATCTTTTTCAGATATATTCGAATTATTTTCAGAATCTTTATTTCCATTATCTATTCCTAAATAAGGTAAAATTTCAGAAAGCATTTTTCCAGCAGTAGGTGCTGCGATTTGACCACCATTGTGGTTAACACCTTCGCCTGGATTTTTCAAAATAACTAGTAAAACAATTTTTGTGTTCTCAACAGGTGATATAGCTAAGAATGAAGCAACATAACCATCATAAGAACCATTTATAGGTTCGGAGGTACCTGTTTTACCACCAATTGAATATCCAGACATACTATCTTTTATACTATCATCATATTTGACTTTTTTTCCTGTACCAATTTCAACAACAGATTCCATCATAGAAGCAACTTTATCGGCAGTTTCTTTTGAAACTACTTTACGAACTTCGTTTGGAGTAAATGTTGTAACTTCACCTGTGTCTGTATTTGTAATATGGTCAACTATTTGAGGTTGAAGTAAAACTCCATCATTTGCAATAGCAGAAGCAGCTGTTATCATTTGCAATGGTGTGATAGTGAAACGTTGTCCAAAAGACATAGTTCCTAATTCATGGTCATTAATTTTATTTATGTCATAAAATATACCACTTTTTGGTTCGCCTGAAAGAGAGATTCCGGTTTTTTCAAAGAAGCCATATGCTTCATAATATTTATAAGTACGATTTTTGCCAATTCTTAATCCTAAATCAACAAATGCAGGGTTACAAGAGTTTTCTAATGCTTGTCGTAAGCTTTGTAAACCATGTGAGTTTGGATATTTATGACATTTGATTGGTCTTGATTCACCAGGTACATAATAAGCACCTGTACAATTAAAGTTTACAGTGTCTGTATCAACAACATTTTCTTCAAGGGCTATTGATGATGTAACAATTTTAAATACAGAACCAGGTTCATATTCATCAGTAACAGCTTTAGGGGTCCACATTCTGTAAAGAGCTTCATTCTTTTTTTCAGATGAAAGCGAATCCCAAGTTTTTGCTAAATATGAATTTGGTTGGTTTTGATTATTGCAATCATAACTAGGATAATCAGCCATAGCTAAAATTTTTCCGGTAGAAGGATTCATTGCAATTGTAATACCACTTTCACACTTATACTCATCAACTGCTTGAGAAAGATGATTTTCAACAATACTTTGAATATTAGAGTCAATTGTTAAAGAAACATCATAACCATTTTCAGCTGCAATATATGATTGGTTGGAATTTGCAATTTCTGATTGGCTAGCATCCTTTAGACTTACTGATTTTCCAGCAGTACCACTTAAAAAAGAGTTCCAAGAAGCTTCAATACCAGTTGAACCTTGATTATCTGCACCTACAAATCCAATTATAGTAGAGGCTAGAGTCTTGTATGGGTAAGAACGTGAAGTTGTTTCTTCAAAACTTATTCCAGTAGAATATTTTAAATCTTTTTTCCAATTATTTATTGCATCTACTTTATCTTGTTCAACTTCAGATGCTACAAGAAATTTATCAGTAGTATTCAAGATTTTTGTTAATAAATCATTATAATCAAGCTCTAAAATTGACGCTAAACTTTGAGCGACTGCAGTTTTATTTGCATCAGTTTTTATAAGTGAAGGTGTTAGATAAATTTTATCTGTTTCATAACTTATAGCTAAAGCATTTCCAGTAGAATCGTATATAGTACCACGCTTAGCTGATATTGTTTCAGTCAATGTTTGTTGTGATGTAGCTAGTTTTTGCAAACGATTGCCATCAACAAATTGAAGATATGCAACACGCAAAAGTAAAGCTATCATTAAAAATAATGAAATAAATAAAATTAAACCAATTTTCTTTGGAGAAATTTTATTTGCAACATTTATATTACTTTTTGCTTTTATATTTTTTTTCTTTTTCATATTATCACCATTCTTTTGTAAAATTTTATATTATTTTATAATAAAACCTTATAAAAATCAATAAAAAACCAAAATTTAAGGAGGAAAAACATGTTATCAAAAATAAAATCAATAGCTTTAAATGGATTAGACGGAAATTTGATTGAAATTCAAACAGATATAGGAAGTGGATTGCCAGACTTTGATATTGTAGGATTACCTGATACAACTATGAAAGAAGCAAAAAAAAGAATAAAAACAGCTATAAAAAACTCAGGAATAGAGTTTCCTAATAAAAAAATCTTAATAAATTTAGCACCAGCTAATATAAGAAAAGAAGGCAGCTGTTTTGATTTAGCAATGGCGGTTCGGAATATTAGTTGCTATGGGGAAAATTACAAAATTTGAAATAGATAAAATTGCAAATACAATATTTCTTGGAGAACTCTCATTAGACGGAAAAATAAATAGAATAAATGGAGTGCTTCCAATGTGTATTGAAGCAAAAGAACTTGGAATAAAAACGGTAATATTACCAAATGCGAATGCAAATGAAGCAGCGATTATTGCTGAATTGGATATAATTCCGGTAAATACTATTGAAGATGTAATCAGATATTTAAACAATGAATATAAGATTGAGAAATATAAAACTACAAATACTGATTTTCAAGAGAGATATAATATAGATTTTGCAGAAGTAAAAGGTCAAGAAAATGTTAAAAGAGCATTAGAAATAACTGCTGCTGGTGGTCACAATTGTGTTATGATAGGAAGTCCTGGTTCAGGTAAAACAATGTTAGCAAAAAGAATTGTAACAATATTGCCAAAACTTACGATAGATGAAGCAATGGAAATTACCAAAATTCACAGTATTGCAGGAATGCTAGAAAATGATGGAATAATAATGAATCGACCGTTTAGAATGCCACATCATACAGTACCGATAAGTACAATGGTTGGAGGAGGGAAAGTTCCAAGACCTGGAGAAATAAGTTTGGCACATGATGGAGTATTATTTCTAGATGAGTTGACTGAGTTTAATAGAAATATTTTAGAATCATTACGTGAACCATTGGAAAATAGAGAAATAATTATTAATAGATTAAGTGGAAATTACATATATCCATGTAATTTTATGTTGATAGCAAGTATGAATCCATGCCCATGTGGATATTACGGTGATATAGAAAAAGAGTGTAAATGTACAGAACAAGAAAAACATAGATATTTAAGAAAAATAAGTGGTCCATTAATGGACAGAATAGATATTCAAATAGAAGTAAAAAGACCTAAATTTGAAAAAATAAAGTCTAAAGGAAAAGAAGAAAGTTCGAGTTCTATAAGAGAAAGAGTAAATAAAGCAAGAAATATACAAATAGAAAGATATAAAAAATATCATATATATTCAAACTCTGAAGTTAATAGCCGCATGATAGCTGAATTTTGTAGGCTTGACTCAAAAGGAGAAGAATTGCTCCAAAATGCGTTTTTGAAATTCAAGCTTAGTGTAAGAGCATATGAGAAAATATTAAAAGTAGCAAGAACTATAGCTGATTTAGAAGGAAAAGAAAAGATAGAATTTAATCATGTTGCAGAAGCAATTCAATATAGATCTTTAGATAGATATAATGCGATACAAGAAGGGGGCAAGCCATAATGAAACCAATAATAATTGAATACTCAAGTAATGAATATCCGGAGAGATTAAGAAAGATTCAAAATCCACCTTCAAGACTATATGCATTAGGGAATATAAAACTTTTAGATGAAATAGGAATTGCAGTAGTTGGCTCAAGAACAAATACACAATATGGTGAGAAGATGTGCAAAAGGTTTGTAAAAAAATTAATAGAATACAATATTAATATAATAAGTGGACTTGCTTATGGGATAGATAGTATAGCACATAAGAAATGCTTGGAAAATTTCGGAAAAACGATAGCAGTATTGCCATCTGGATTAGAAAATATTTGTAGACTTACAAATAAAGAAATATTCAATGAGATATTACAAAATAAAGGACTTATTATATCAGAATATGAAAACAATGTTAGTGCGGATTCAAAAAAGTTTTTGGAAAGAAATAGAATTGTTGCTGGCCTTGGATTAGGAACTCTTGTTGTAGAGGCTGGATATAGAAGCGGGACAAGTGTTACTGCAAGATTTACAGTAGAAAATGGTAACTCATTGTTTTGCATACCAAGTAGTTTAGAAAATATAAAAGGAAAGACTACTAATTTATTGATACAACAAGGTGCTAAATTAGTGATTTCAGCAGAAGATATTATAACAGAACTTTCTAGAACTAATCCTAATATAAGATTTATAAAAATGGAAAATAAAAGTGCTAAAAATTTTCTTAATGTAGAACCAGAACTGCAAAAAGTTTTTCAAATTATAAATAATGAACCTAAAGATATTAATCAAATAGCGCGAAGAACTAGAATTCCTGTAAGTGAAGCAAATTATAAGATTATGATGTTACAAATAGATAATAAAGTAATAGAGTTACCAGGACAAAGATATATAAGAAATGAAGGTGAAGACTAAAATGAATACTAGAAAATTCGGAATAATAGGAGAAAAGATAGCTCAAGGATATCTAATTAATAAAGGGTATGAAATACTTGAAAACAATTATTATACAAGAAGAGGAGAAATAGATATTATTGCAAAAATAAATAATACTATAAGTTTTGTAGAGGTAAAAACAAGAAATAATCTTGAATATGGTTCTCCTGCGATGGCTGTTAATGGAGTTAAAAAGAAAAATATAAAAAGTGCTGCCAAAATATATATATGCATTAAAGATTTATATAATTATGATATTAGATTTGATGTTATAGAAATTATTATCAAAAATGGTAAATGCAAAATAAACCACATGGAAGGAATAATTTAACTAAACTTGACAAGATGCTTGAAAGTTGGGTATAATAGGCAATGAAAGGAAGCTGAAATGAATATATTTGAAGAAACAAAAAATATAATGAGAAAATATAATATAAAAGCTAATAAAAGTTTAGGACAGAACTTCTTAATAAATAGTGAAGTTGTAGAAAAAATAATTGAGAGTAGTGAAATATCTGATAAAGATATGGTAATTGAAATTGGACCAGGTTTAGGAACATTAACTAAATATTTATTAGAAAAAGCAAGAAAAGTTTTGTGTGTAGAACTAGATAGTAAAATGATAAGAATTTTACAAGATAGATTTTCTCAATACGAAAATTTTGAATTGATAAATGCAGATATATTAAAAGTTGATTTGAATGAAATAATTTGTGAAAATAAAAGAACAGGAAAAATAAAAGATGTTAAAGTTGTAGCAAATTTACCATATTATATTACAACACCAATAATAATGAAATTGTTAGAAGAAAAACTAGATATTCAAAGTATAACTGTAATGATACAAAAAGAAGTTGCAGATAGATTAATTGAAATACCTGGTGGAAAAAATACAGGAGCAATAACACATACAGTATATTATTATTGTGAATCAGAAAAAATAATGGAAGTACCTAATAGTTCATTTATTCCAGAACCAGAAGTGACTTCAGAAGTAATTAAATTGAAGTTAAGAGACAAACCAGCAGTAGAAATTGAAAAACCTAAGGCAATGTTTATGATAATAAAAAGTGCTTTTATGCAAAGAAGAAAAACATTATTAAATGCATTAACAAATACCAAAGTTTTTCTAAATAAAGAAGAAGGTTTAAAAATATTGAAAAAAGTAAAACTGAATGAAAATGTTAGAGCAGAAGAATTATCTATTCAAGATTTTGCTAATATTGCAAAAAGTATTGTGAGATAGAAAGGAAGATAATTAAAATGAGAATAATATTTATGGGAACACCTGATTTTGCAGAAAAATCATTAGAAGCTATATATAATGCTAAACATGAAATAATAGCAGTAGTAACAAATCCTGATAGACCAAAAGGCAGAGGAATGAAAATGGTAGCATCACCTGTAAAAGAATTTGCAGTATTAAAGAATTTGACAATATATCAACCAGAGAAGATTAGAAAAAATGAAGAATTTATTAATACAATAAAAGCGTTAAAACCTGATGTTATATGTGTAGTTGCATATGGAAAAATCTTACCAAAAGAAATCTTAGAGATTCCTAAGTTAGGTTGTATAAATGTTCATGGTTCCTTATTACCACAATATAGAGGTGCAGCACCGATACAATGGTCTATTATAAATGGAGACAAAGTAACAGGTATTACAACAATGTACATGGATGCAGGAATGGATAGTGGAGATATGATTTTACAAGAAAAAACAGAAATTGGTGAAAATGAAACAACTGGTGAATTATGGGATAAACTATCTGGAATTGGAGCAAAACTTTTAGTAGAAACATTAAAACAAATAGAAGCAGGGACAGCACCACGAATTAAGCAAGGAGAAGAATTTACAATTGCTCCTATGCTTGAAAAAGAAATGTCAAAAATAAATTGGAAAGAAAAATCAGCAAAAGAAATAAAAAATCTTGTAAGAGGATTAAATCCAATAATGGGAACATATTCATTCTTTGAGGGCAAAAAAATTAAAATTTGGAAAGTAGAAGTTTTGCCAGAAGAGAATTACGATATTGAAAATGGAACAGTTATAAAAGCTGATGCGAAAGAAGGACTATATATAAAAGCAAAAGAAGGAATTATATCAGTTTTAGAAATTCAAGGTGAAAATGCTAAAAGAATGAATATTAAAGACTTTTTAAGAGGAAACCAAATTAAAGTTGGAAGTATGTTTGAATAAAAAATAATAAAAATGTGAATAATGTACCTGAAAGAGAGGTATGTTATGGAAAAAATGATTACACAGCTAAATGAATTTTTAAGCGATTTGGAAATGTTTAATATCAAATTGCAAAATTATCACTGGAATGTTGTTGGAAAAGGCTTTTTTACAACACATGAGAAACTTGAAGAATATTATAATGAAATAAGAGAGCAAATAGATGAAATAGCAGAACATATTTTGATATTAGGATATCAACCAGTAGGAACAATGAAAGAATTTATAGAAAATTCATCTATACAAGAAGCCGGAAATGAAAAGATTAAAACTTTAAATATTGTAGAAGAATTAATTCATGACTTACAAATATTAAAACAAAAATCAATTCAAATAAAGCAAGAAGCGGAAAATAAATGTAATTACGAGACATCTACACTTATGGACGATTATCTGACGAACTATTCTAAAAAAATATGGATGCTTAATGAAACTCTTAAATAAATCATAAAAATAAGAATCACTTAATAAATATAATTAAGTGATTTTTTTTACTTTTTTTACTATACAAAAAAGAAAAATAGTTATATAATGTAGTCAAGTTTGCAAGCAAATGCTTAAAACTTAATAAATGATTGAACACAAAAAAGTGTATAAATTGAAGGAGAGAAAAAATATGGAATTAAAGAAAGTATTAATAGGATTAGAAGGGCTAAAAGCAAAAGGAAACTTAGATGTTGAAATTAATAACTTAGACAGTAATTCAAAAAATATAAAAGAAGGAGATATGTTTGTTGCAATAAAAGGATTTAGTACAGATGGACATAAATACATAAATAATGCAATAAAAGCAGGAGCGAAAGTTGTTATGGTAGAAGAAGGAGCTGACTTAAGTTCAATAGAATTACCTGATGATGTTACATTAATTATGGCAAAAGATACAAGAGAAGCACTTGCAATTTGTAGTTGTAATTTTTACGAAAATCCATCAAAAAAATTCAAACTAATAGGAGTAACAGGAACTAAAGGAAAAACAACTACAACATTTATGATAAAAGAAATTTTAGAAAAAGCAGGACATAAAGTAGGCTTAATTGGTACAATTGCTACATACATAAATGGTAGAATGGTTTCAGAAAGTAGTAGAACAACACCAGAAAGCATAGAGCTTCAAAAAACATTTGCACAAATGGTAGAAGATGGTGTAGAATATGTAGTTATGGAAGTATCATCACAAAGTTTAAAATTACACAGAGTAGATGGATGTGCTTTTGATATAGTATTATTTACTAATTTCTCAGAAGATCACATAAGCGAAAAAGAACATCCCAATATGCAGGATTATTTTGAATCAAAATTAAAATTATTTAAGATGTGTGATAATGGAATAATAAACGTAGATGATATACAAGTAGCAAAGATTCCAAAATTATTTCCTGAAAGTAAAATAATGACATATGGAATAGATAATTATTGTGAAGTACTAGCTAAAGATATAACAATAACAAATTCATATGTGGACTTTAGAGTCAAAATATCAGATAGAAATGAAAGAGTAAAAGTAGACATTCCGGGAAGATTTAGTGTATATAATGCATTAGCAGCAATATGTGTAGCTAAAAAACTTGGAATTCCATCAGATAAGGTAATAGAAGCACTAGCAGAAATAAAAGTGCCAGGTAGATCAGAAATGGTACCAAATAAAAAAGAAATACCTATAATGATAGATTATGCACATTCACCAGAAAGCTTACAAAACATTCTATCTGCTGTTAAGAGTTATACAAGAGGAAAAGTAATATCAGTATTTGGCTGTGGAGGAGATAGAGACAAAACTAAAAGACCTATAATGGGCGAAATATCTGGAAGAATTGCTGATTTTACATTTATCACATCAGATAATCCACGTACAGAAAAACCAGAAGAAATTGTAAACGAAATAGAAGCAGGGATAAAAAAGACAAAAGGAAATTACAAAGTAGTAGTAGATAGAACAGAAGCAATAAAAGAAGCAATTGAAATGGCAACAAAACTTGATATTATAGTTTTAGCAGGAAAAGGACATGAGCCATATCAAGAAATAAATGGAAAAAAATATCCTTATGATGAAAGAATTATAGTAAAAGAAATAATAGGATAATAAAATACAAAAGTTAACACAGAAAGGTTGATAAAATTGGGATTTCAAACAAAAACATTATTGTTATCATTTGCAATAACAATAGTATTAGGATTTATAATAGTACCAATATTAAAAAAATTAAAAGTAGGTCAAATAGAAAGAGATGATGGACCAGAGAGCCATTTAAAGAAACAAGGAACACCAACAATGGGTGGAATAATAATAATGCTAGGAATAGGAATAGTAACAATAGCAGCATATATTTATTATAGAACTGTAGATGTAGAATTAGCTAGAAATTTATTACCAATATTAGGGTTAACAATAGGATTTGGAGCTATTGGATTCATTGATGATTTTAAAAAATTAGTATTAAAAAATACTAAAGGATTAAAACCAAGTCTAAAGATGTTAGGATTATTAATAATATCAGTAGTATATATAATATATTTAATAAAAGGATTAAATTTAGGAACAGATACATATATACCTATTTTAAAAGAATATGTAAATATACCTATTTATGCATATATACCATTTGCAATATTAGTAATACTTGCAACAACAAATGCAGTAAATTTGACAGATGGAATTGATGGACTTTCTTCAAGTGTATGTACAATAATAATTACATGTTTAACTATAATTGCAACAACACTTGGAGTAAAAGAAATAGTGATATTTGGAGCAATAGTAATAGGAGCAGTTTTAGGATTTTTAATGTTTAATATTCACCCAGCTAAAGTATTTATGGGAGATACAGGTTCATTATTCTTAGGAGGTGTAATATCTGGAATTGCACTATATTTAAAAATGCCACTTATATTATTACTTATAGCATTAATACCAGTAATTGAAACACTTTCAGTAATAATACAGGTTACTTACTTTAAGAAAACAGGAAAAAGAGTATTTAAAATGGCACCAATACACCATCATTTAGAATTATCAGGATGGAGAGAAAATCAAGTTGTAATGCTATTTAGTGTTATCACTTTGATTGTGTGTGTTGTAGGGCTTAAGATAGTATAAGAAAAGGAGAAGAAATGGCTAAGAAAAAGAATAAAATGGAAGGCTTTTCTAAGTTCTTAAATAATTCAGTTGACTTCACATTGGTAATAACTGTATTATTGCTATTATCATTAGGATTAGTTATGGTATTATCAGCAAGTTCACCCACAGCATTACAAAAATATGATAAAAGCTATTACTTTTTTGTAAGACAGTTGATTTTTGCTGTACTTGGATTGTTTGGAATGTATTTCATATCTAAAATAGATTATAGAATTTATCAAAAGTTTTATAAACATGCATGGATTCTTTCTATAATATTATTGATATCTGTTTTTGCATTTGGTAGTGATAGCCATGGTGCAAAAAGATGGATATATATTACAAAATCGCTTTCTTTTCAACCTTCAGAGATAGTAAAATTTTTAATAATAATATTTTATGGAGGAATACTTGTAAAAGATAGAGATGATTTAGGAAAGTTTTGGAAAGGATTAGTAAAACATATTTTGTTTTTAGTACCAATAATAGCTTTACTATTATTAGAGCCACATGTAAGTACATCAATGGTAATAATAATTACATGTTGTATTATGATGATAATGGCAGGATGCAAATTCTGGCAGTTCCTAGTTTCAGGAATAGTAGCGGTAGGAGGCATTGGTTCTATTGCAACAGTATTGTATATGGCAAGTGCTAAATTTCAAGAAAAATTTCAATATATTGTAACAAGATTTATAACATTTACAGACCCATGGAAAGATGCAACAGGAGATGGATGGCAAATAATACAAAGTTTATATGCTATAGGTTCAGGAGGATTATTTGGAGCAGGATTAGGAGAAAGCAAACAAAAATATTTATATTTATCAGAACCACACAATGACTTTATATTTTCTATAATAGCAGAAGAATTAGGATTTGTTGGATGTATACTGGTATTTGTACTATTTGCAGTATTTATATGGAGAGGAGTGCTAATTGCAATGAAGGCACCAGATATGTTTGGGAGTTTAGTTGCAGTTGGAATTACATCATTAGTTGGTGTGCAGGCTATTATAAATGTGGCAGTTGTTACATCTTCAATGCCTGTTACAGGAATGCAATTACCATTCTTTAGTTATGGTGGAACGGCATTATTTATATTGCTCTGTGAAGTTGGGGTATTGCTTAGTATATCTAGAGCTGGAAATAAATAAAAGGGTTGTAGTTTGAGAAAGGAATGAAAAAAATGAGAGTTATAGTTGCAGCGGCAGGAACTGCAGGACATATAAATCCAGGATTAGCAATAGCAAATAAAATAAAAGAAGAAGAACCAGATTCAGAAATAATATTTATAGGAACAAAAAGAGGATTAGAAAATGATTTGGTTCCGAGAGCAGGATATGAATTAAAAACAATTGAAGCATATGGGTTAAGCAAAAAGATTTCGATAGAAAATTTCAAAAAAATGTATGCAACTTTAATGGCAACAGGAAAGGCTAGAAAAATAATAAAAGAATTTAAACCAGATATAATTGTTGGAGCAGGAGGATATATTTGTGGACCAGTGGTATGGGCAGCTAATAAAGAGAAGATACCAGTTGTATTGCACGAAAGCAATGCATTTCCTGGCAAAGCAGTAAAAATGTTAGCACCTAAAGTTAATACAGTTTTAATATCTTTTGAAGAAGCACGTTCAAGAATACCCAAAGCTAGAAATATAGTATGTACAGGAACTCCTGTAAAAATATCAAAAAAAGAGTATACTGTTGATGAGAAAAATAAGATATTAAATAGTCTAAAAATAAAAGAAGATTTACCAATTGTATTGATATTTGGAGGAAGCCAAGGAGCTCAAAAAATAAATGAAGCAGTTATTGGAATATTAGAGAATCAAATGAATAAAGACTATCAAATTATTTGGGCAACAGGGCCAAAACAATTCGAAATAATAAAAAAGGAATTATCAGATAAAAAAATAGATATAGAAAATGTAAAAAAAGCAAAAATTTTGCCATACATATATAATATGGAAGAAATAATGAATATTTCTAATATAATAGTTGCACGAAGTGGAGCAATGACAATAACAGAAATATCAAATTTAGGAAAACCTTCTATATTAATTCCATTACCAAATGTTAGTCAAGACCATCAACTATATAATGCTAAAGTATTAGAAAATGTTGGAGCAGCTAAAATTATATTAAATAATGAACTAAAAAAAGAAAACTTAGAAGAAGAAATTGAAAAAATAATAAAAACACCTAAATTGATGCAAGATATGGAAGAAAAAGCGCTTTCTAAATCAGTAAAAAATGTACAAGAAAAAATATATAAAGAAATAGAAAAATTAGTAAGGTAAAAAGCCTAGAAAGGAAGCAACATGGAAATTCAGAATACAATAATATTCTTAATACTAATTGATGTAATAATTTTAATAATCAGTGAAATATTAATGAAGAAATATCTAAAGAAAAAAGTAATGTTTCCAAAAACTAGATTAATTAAAAGTTCAGGAGTAACAAATGATGATTTAGACATTAATAATAGTGTGTTTTTACATATGACTGATGGAATAATTGCCTTTGATAGAGATGGAAAAATAATACTAATAAATCCAGCGGCTAAGAAATTAATGAATGTCTTACCAGAACATACTACATTTGATGACATTTTTGGAAGACTTCATTTAAATATAAACTTAGAAAAAATTATTTATTTAGAAAATTGGACAAACACAGAAGAAAGATTTCAAATTGAAGACAGATTTGTTAATACTTATTTTGCACCATTTAAAAAAGAAAATGACAGAACAGTTGGTGTAATTGCGGTTATACAGGACATAACAGAACATGTAAAATTAGATAATATGAGAAAAGAATTTATAGCAGATGTATCACATGAATTAAAAACACCAATCACATCAATTATGGGATATGCAGATACATTACTAGAAGAGGAATATGATAAAGAAACACAAAGTAAATTCTTAAACGTTATAGCTTCAGAAGCAAGAAGAATGGCAAAACTAGTAACAGACCTATTAACACTTTCAAGAAACGATAGTAATAGAACAGTAGTAAAAAAAGAACAATTTGATTTAGGAGAACTAGTAAAGAAATGCCAAGATAAATTAGCAATAGAAATAAAGAAGAAAAACCATGAAGTCAAATCTTTTGTTACGGCAGATGTACCACCTGTTTATGCAGATAAAGACGATATAGAAAGAATCGTTTTAAATATTCTAACAAATAGCATAAAATATACAAAGGAGAATGGAGAAATTAAAATATATGTTGGTTTTGTGTATAATGACGCATATATAAAAATTTTTGATAATGGGATTGGAATTCCGGAAGAAGACCTAAATAGAATATTTGAAAGATTTTATAGAGTGGACAAGGCTCGTAGCAGAGAAATGGGCGGAACCGGTCTAGGACTTTCTATTGCAAAAGATTTACTAGATAGAAATGGTGGAAGTATAGATATTAGAAGTGAGGTAGGAAAAGGCACAGAAGTTGTAATAAAAATTCCAACAAAAACAAAAACGGAAAAAATAAATGCAGAAAGATAAAACTTTTAAAAGGCTGTTGAAAAAAGGTTTAAAATAAGGTATAATATTTTAAATAAAAAACGTAAGATTAAGAAGGGAAGAAAAATGAAATCAACTTTAAGAGAAATTATAGAATGGTTAATATGTATAATAATAGCAGTAGTATTAGCACTATTAGTAAGATATTATATTGGAACACCAACAATAGTACAACAAACATCGATGACTCCGACTTTAAAAGAAAATGAAAGACTGTGGTTAAATAGATGGGTAAGAACAATTAAAGAAATGCCTAAAAGAGGTGATATTATAACATTTGAAGCACCAAGTGTAATAAAAACAGCAAGTGAAAGTGTAGATCTAAAAAATCCAAAAGCACAATATGAAAATGAACCACAAGGAATATTAAATAAATTCACATATTATGTATTAGAAAATGGAAAAAAGAGCTATATAAAAAGAGTAGTAGGATTGCCAGGAGATTATGTTGAAATAAAAAATGGCGGAGTTTATATAAATGGCGATAAATTAAAAGAAGATTATTTAAAAAGTGGAGTAGTAACAGACATGATACAAGGAGGAAGAGAAGAAGGAGCATACAACAAATTTACAGTTCCAGAAAATTGTGTTTTTGCATTAGGAGATAATAGAACAGGAAGCATAGATTGTAGGTCATTTGGATGTATTCCACTAGAAAAAATAGAAGGAAAAGTATTATTTAGGTTTTGGCCATTTTCAAAATTCGGAGGAGTAAAATAAAAATTGTTTAATAACATATTAGGAAATGATAGAAATAAAAAAATATTAGAAAAAGCAGTAGAATTAAGAAAAACATCACATAGCTATATATTTAGTGGAGCTGAAGGAATTGGAAAAAAGTTAATAGCAAAAGGATTTTCAAAAAAGATATTATGTTTAGATGACAAAAAAGATGAATGCAACTGTAAATCTTGCATTGAATTTGATTCTGATAACAATCCTGACTTTCAGTTAATAGAATCAGAAGATGGAAAAATAAAAATAGAGAAAATAAGGCAAATGCAAAGAAAAGTTGCAGAAAAACCTATAATATCTAAAAATAAAGTATATATAATAAATGATGCAGATACAATGACAACAGAAGCACAAAATTGTCTATTAAAAACATTGGAAGAACCACCAGAATATATAACTATAATATTAGTATGCTCAAATGACGGAAATTTGTTAAGTACAATAAAATCTAGATGTACCAGAATACAATTTGAGCCAATATCAAATAACGAAATAAAACATTATATAGAACAACAAGGACAACAAATAAGTGATAATATTGTAGAATTATCACAAGGAAGCATTGGAAAAGCTATACACTTAAACGAAAAAAAGGAAATATATGAAAACATAGAGAAAATTTTATTAAATATGCAAACTAAAGATTTAATAGATATTGTACAAATGTCAGAAATAATATATAAATCTAAAGAGGAAATAAACTCAATACTGGAATATATAAATGTACTATTATTAAAATTAAGCAAGCAAAATATAAAATATATAAAATGTATAGAAACTGTTGAAGAAACTAAAAGAAGACTAAAGGCTAATAGTAATTATGATATGTGTATTGATTATATGATATTTACAATGTGGCAAAACTTAATGAGAAAATAAATGGCTTATAGAAAGGACAAATATATGAAAAGAATAATAGGAGTTAGATTCAAAAGATTAGGAAAAATATATTTCTTTGACCCTAAATGGCTAGAAGTAAAGAAAGGTGAAAACGTAGTTGTAGAGACAGCACAAGGAGAAGAAATTGCAGAAGTAGTTATTCCTAATAGAATGATAGACGAAGAGAAATTAGCAAATCCTCTAAAAAAAGTTTTAAGGTTAGCATCTACTAGAGACTTAAAACATGCAGAAGATTGTAGAAAAAAAGAAAAAGAAGCATTTGAATTATGTAATAAAAAAATAAAAGAACATAAATTAGAAATGACGCTAACAGATGTAGAATATAAATTTGATAATAGCAAAATATTATTTTATTTCACTGCTGATGGAAGAATAGATTTTAGAGATTTAGTAAAAGATTTAGCAGCTGTGTATAAAACAAGAATTGAATTAAGACAAATAGGAGTAAGAGACGAAGTAAAAAGAATCGGTGGTAATGGAGTTTGTGGAAGAGAATTATGTTGTTGTTCATTTTTAAATGATTTTGAAACTGTTTCAATAAAAATGGCAAAAGAACAAAATATCTCATTAAATCCATCAAAAATTTCAGGAAATTGCGGAAGATTAATGTGTTGCTTAAAATATGAACAAGAAGCATATGAAGAAAAATTAAAGAAATTACCTAATATAGGTGCAATTGTAAAAACACCAGAAGGTCAAGGCGAAGTTGATGGAGTAGAAACTTTAAAAGAAATTGTAAAAGTGAAAATAAAAGATGGAGAAATATACAAGTTCAAAAGATTTGAAACTAAAGATATAAAAGTTATAAAAGATGTTACGAGAGAAAAAACAGCAGAAGAGGAAAAAGAATTTCAAAAAGAACTGAAGGAATTAGAAAATTTAGAAAGAAAAGATTCAAAGTTAAAAGAAAACTAAATGAGAGGTGGTGAAAAAGATGGCATATAAAATTCAATGTGACAAATGTATTAGTTGTGGTGCATGTGCAGCTTCATGTCCAGTAGGGTGCATATCACAAGGTGAAAACTGTTTTGAAATAGATGCATCAGCATGTATAAGTTGTGGAACATGTGCAGGAGTTTGCCCAGTTGAAGCTCCAATCGAAGAATAGAAAATAAATTCACAAAAATATCCTCCTTTGTATATTATATAAAGGGGGATAAAAATGTTTTGCAGAAGATGTTATAGAAATATGCAAAATTGGGATATTACAGCAGAAGAATTTAGAATAAAAATCATGCAAGGAGCAGTTATAATAGATGTTAGAAGTAGACAAGAATATAGAGAAGGGCATTTAGAAGGCGCAATAAATATACCTGAATTCGAAGCAAGAAATAGAATAACAAAAGAAATATTAAATAAAAATCAATTAATATTAATTTATTGTCAATATGGTGGTAGAAGTAGAAACGTATGCAGACTGATGAGAAAAATAGGATATAACAATGTATATAATTTATATGGTGGACTAGAAATGCTTTAGTAAAATGACTAAGTATTCATGTGATTGATAATAAAGAAAAGATATGATAAAATTGCTCGGGTGAGAAAATGGATATAGAAAGAATAGGAAAAGGTACAAAAACGAAAATAAAATATTATAAAGAAATAGATTCAACACATATTCACGCAAAAGAAATTCAACAAGATGGTGATTGTGTCTTAATTGCAGAAATACAAACAAACGGAATTGGAACTAAAGGAAGAATATGGCATACAGGAAAAGAAAATAATATAGCAATGACAATAATAAAACATCCTGAATGTAAGGTAGCAGAATTAAAAGGTCTTACGATACAAATAGCAGAAAAAATACAAGAAGTAATAAAAGAATTGTATGGATATGAATTAAAAATAAAAATGCCGAATGATTTAATTTTAAATGGAAAAAAGATATGTGGAATTTTAACAGAAGTTCATACTCAGGGAGAAAAAATAGAATATTTATTAATAAGTATTGGCTTTAATGTAAATGAAGAAGAATTTAGTAAAGAATTAATCGAGATTGCTACATCATTAAAGAACGAATATAAAAAAGAATTTGATAGAGAAGAGATAATAGTAAATATAATAAATGCAATAAACGAGTTATAATTTATAAAATGATGAATAGAATATATCAGGAGGCTAATATGGATGGAATAATAAGTATTATAAAAGGAGTTACTATATCAATTATATTTACATTGATATGTTTATTAATATTTTCACTAGTGTTGGCATACACAAATGTAAGTGAATCATTCACTGCACCAGTAATAATTATAGTTACAGCAATAAGTATATTTGTAGGAAGCTCCATAGGAAATTTAAAAATGAGGAAAAACGGGTTATTAAATGGAGCATTAATAGGAGGAATATATTTAACAACATTATATTTAATATCAGGACTTATCAGTAAAAATTTCACATTAACATTACAATCAACAATAATGATAATATCAGGCATGATATGTGGGATGTTTGGGGGAATAATAGGAGTTAATAAAGGCTAATATATATTAGCTTTTTTATATAGTAGGAAAGTTCTCCTTGCAGGAGAACCTTCTGTATTAGATAAATATGGCGAGTATTAGATTTTCTTAAAATTTGCATTTGATAGAAAATCTTAGACTCGTTTTTTTATTTAATAAAAAAATCAATAAAAATAGTTGATATTTTTAGAAAAATAGGGTAAAATCTATACAGACTAAAGGAGGAAAGCTATGATAACGTTAGAAGATGTAATAAAAGATGAGGAAGTTGAAGCATTTGTAAAAGCTTCACAAAAACAATTAAATGCATTAGGTTATACAGAACACTCATATAGACATATAGGAATTGTATCAAAAAGAACAGGAGAAATTCTGCAAAAATTGGGATATGATGAAAAGACAGTTGAATTAGGAAAAATAGCAGGATATTTACATGATATAGGAAATTGTGTAAATAGAACAGATCATGCACATAGTGGTGCAATATTGGCGTATAATATTTTAAAAGAAATTGGAATGCCGGCAGATGACAGAACAGAAATAGTTATGGCAATCGGAAATCATGATGAGGGAACAGGAACTGCTGTAAGTGATATATCTGCTGCATTAATATTAGCAGATAAATCAGATGTACATAGAGATAGAGTTACAAATACCAATATGTCAACATTTGATATCCATGATAGAGTTAATTATGCTGTTACTGATGCTAATTTAGAAATAGATGCAGAGTCTAGAAAAGTAATATTAAACTTAACTATTGATACTCAAATCTGTCCAGTGCTAGATTATTTTCAAATATTCATGGATAGAACAATGATGAGTAAATATGCTGCAAAATATTTGCATATATGGTTTGAATTGGTAATAAATGGAACAAAGCTATTATAAAAGGAAAGGAACGATAATAAAATGAAAAAGGTAAAAATAACAACAATAATATTAGCAATAATATTAGTCACAATTGTCTCATTTGGTGGTGTATATATCCAAACACAAAATAGAATGGAAAACAAGATAAAAGCATACACTTATGGAAGGGAATTAAAAGGAGAAAGACAACTTGAATTAAAGGTATCAACTGCAAGTAAGAGTAGCGATAGTAGTGAAAGTACAGATACTAGTGAAAGTGAAGATACAACAACTCAAGATAATTTAACGCCAGAAAATTATGAAATTGTAAAAAATACAATTGAAAAAAGATTGAAAAGTTTAAGGACTCAAGATTATACGATTTCACTTAACAAAGAAGATGGAACAATCACGGTTGAATTGCCAGAAGATGATAAGACAGATGATTTAGCATATTATTTAACAACATCAGGAAAGGTAGAAATAAAAGAAAAAGATACAAGTACAGAATTGTTAAATGAAAATATGGTAAAAAAAGCACAATATACATATACATCAAACTCTGATGGAGAATATCAAGTGTATTTAGAGATAGTATTAACAAAAGATGGACAAGCTAAAATCGAAGAAATTCAAAAAGATTATGCAATTTTAAAAACTGATGTAGATGCTGCTGAATCAGCACAAAAAAGCGAAGAATCAACAGATAATACAGAAAATGCTGAAAGCAAAGAAAACACAGATAATACAGACAATTCAAATAATGAAGAAAAAACAGAAAATACAGAAGAAACAAAGAAAATTGCAAAATTATCTGTAGCAGGAAATGAATATGATATTGAAAAAATCGAAAAGAATGTGATAAGAGCAAAAATAGGTTCTCAAACTTCAAATAATACAACAGTAAATAACAATGTTTCAAAAGCAGCAGAGTTAGCTATGTTAATAAATTCTGGAAAATATCCAGTAGATTATAAAGTACAAAACAATAGATTTGTATATTCAGATATAACACATACACAACTAATATATGCAGCATTAGTAGTAGCAGCATTAATAATTATAGTATTCATAATATTTATTGTAAAATATAAAACAAAAGGTTTACTTGTAAGCATATCATGTGTAGGATTTATAGCATTATTTTTCTTGTTGTTAAGATATACTAATGTTACAATTTCGATAGAAGGAATTGGAGCAATAATACTAACAATGATAATTTATTTAAAATTAAACCAAATGATATTAAGCAAAACAAAAGTAATGGATGTTGTTAATGAAGCTGTAAAAGCAACATATAAAAATCTATTCTTAAAATTAGTACCAGTAATGATTATAACAGTTGTATTCTGCTTCTCAGGATGGACAAACTTAAGTAGCTTTGGAATGATAATGTTCTGGGGACTTGCATTATTAGCATTATACAATGTAATTGTAACAAAAACATTATTGAAATTAAATGAAAACAAATAGGAGGCAAGACATGAAAAAGAAAAATATAAAAATTATTGCAATAGCAATAATGTCACTAGTTATTCTTGCAGGAATAGTAGTTGTAGGAATATTTGGATTTAATAAAGAGCTTAGATATGGACAAGGGCAAGTTATAAATGTATATGTTGAACAAATGGTAGACGTAACAAACATAAAAAAACTTGTAAATGAATGTTTAGCTGGAAAAACTAATATGGTGCAGACTGTAGAAATTTATCAAGACTATGTTACTATAAAAGCAAAAGAAATAACAGAAGAACAAAAAAATAATATTGTAAACAAATTAAAAGAAAATTATGAATTTTCACAAACAGCAGAAGATACAACTATAGAAAATGTTGCAGCAACTAAATATATAGATATTTATAAAAAATATATTGTACCATTTGCAGTTTCAGGAGTTATCGTTTTAGCTTATATAGTTATTAGATATCATAAAAAAGGAATCTTAAAAGTTTTAGGAAGAACAATAATTATACCTGTTTTTGGAGAACTATTTTTACTAAGCATAATTGCAATAACAAGAATACCAGTTGGTAGATACACACCTGTACTAGTTATAGCAATGTACATAGCAAGTATAATGATGGTTATAAGAGAAAATGAAAAATAAATTTATTAGACTGCTTTAGGCTCAGACTTAGAGCAGTTTTTTTATATAATATGAAGCTAGAATCACTAGCTTTTTGGGATTTCGTTGTGTTGACCAGAAACTAAAATAGGGCGAGAGCAAATATAAGAAAGGAAGTAATAAAATGGAAAAAAGAAAAGATTATATAAGTTGGGATGAATATTTCATGGCAATAGCAAAGTTATCAGCAATGAGAAGTAAAGATCCAAACACACAAGTAGGAGCATGCATAGTAAGCGATGATAACAGAATCTTATCAATTGGATATAATGGAGCACCAAACGGATTCGATGATGAAAGATTTCCATGGTCAAGAGAAGGAGAAAATCTAAATACAAAATATCCATACGTATGTCATGCTGAAATGAATGCAATATTGAACTATAGAGGAAACAAAAAAGACTTAGAACATGCAAAAATATATGTGGATTTATTTCCTTGCAATGAATGTGCAAAAATAATAATACAATCAGGAATTAAAGAAGTAGTGTATTTGTCAAATAAGTATGCTGATTCAGAAAATAATATAGCTTCACGCAAACTTTTTGATGAATGCGGTGTTATATACAAAAAATTAGAATTAAATGGAGAAAAAAATATAAATATTATAATATAGAAAATAGAAAAATTTACCTAAAAGTATTGACATAAATGCAAAAACATTATATAATAGGTGAGCATGAAATATAGCGTTGAAGCTGAATGTGGCTACACTCCTAGAGTGGAGGGAACTTCAGTGGAGTATGTCTTGGCTAGACCAGGCGGTAAGTTTAATAAAAAAAGCACTTATCCCAGAATCATCATGCGAATTTTTGGGATTTTAAAATGGGAATAAACAAAACACCCGGATGTGTTATAACTTGCCAACGCGTAATTTTAATAAACAATATTATTTTAAGGAGGGAAAATTACAATGGCAAAAACAGTTGTATCAAGTGAAAAAATTAGAATAAGACTAAAAGCTTATGACCATGTAGTTTTAGATCAGTCTGCTGAAAAGATAGTAGATACTGCTAAGAAAACAGGAGCAAAAGTATCAGGTCCTATTCCATTACCAACACAAAAAGAAATCGTAACAATCTTACGTTCTCCACACAAACACAAAGATTCAAGAGAACAATTCGAAATGAGAACACATAAAAGAGTTATTGATATTCTTTATCCAACACAAAAAACAATGGATAGTTTAATGAAACTAGAACTACCAGCAGGTGTTGACATCGAAATAAAAAACTAGTTTCAAATATATAAAGATTAAAATCGAAAACCACGCTGATAAGTAATAGATGGTAATTATAAACAAGTATCGCTAGGCAAGCGAGGAGAAATTTTCGAGGCAGTACTTATGTACGGCGAGAAAATGACGACGAAGCTTAACAATGCGAGACGCAGTTTAGAATTAGCAGATCAGCCAATAGGAGGAGAAAGAAAATGAAAAAAGCATTAATAGGAAAAAAATTAGGAATGACTCAAATATTTGATGAAAATGGAACAGTTATTCCAGTAACAGTATTAGAAGCAGGTCCATGTGTAGTTGCTCAAGTAAAAACATTAGAAAATGATGGATATGAAGCAGTACAATTAGGATTTGGAGAAGTTAAAGAAAACAAATTAAACAAACCAGAAAAAGGACATTTTGCAAAAGCAAATGTTGTAGCAAAGAAACATTTAAGAGAATTTAGACTAGATTCAATAGAAGGAATCAAAATTGGAGACGAATTAAAAGCAGATGTATTTGCTGAAGGTGATAAAATAGATGTACAAGGAACATCAAAAGGAAAAGGATTCCAAGGTGTAATAAAAAGACATGGTCAACATAGAGGACCAATGGGACATGGTTCAATGTATCATAGAAGACCAGGTTCAATGGGACCAACATCAACACCAGGAAGAGTATTTAAAGGTAAAAAACTTCCAGGACATATGGGAAGAGTTACAGTTACAATCCAAAACTTAGATGTTGTAAGAGTAGATTTAGACAAAAACGTAATATTAGTAAAAGGTAGTGTTCCAGGACCAAAAGGAGCTATCTTAAAAATAAAATCAGCTGTAAAAGCTATATAAGGTTATAGAAAAGGAGGAAATACGAAATGCCAAAAGTAGATGTATATAACATGCAAGGTAAAAAAGTTAGTGATGTAGAACTAAGTGCAGCAGTATTTGGAATCGAACCAAATGAAGCAGTTGTACATAGTGTATTAGTAAACTACTTAGCTAATCAAAGACAAGGTACACAAAGTACAAAAACAAGAGCAGAAGTTCGTGGTGGTGGTAGAAAACCATGGAGACAAAAAGGAACAGGTAGAGCAAGACAAGGTAGTATACGTGCTCCACAATGGATTAAAGGTGGTATTGCATTAGGTCCAAAACCACGTTCATATAAATATAGAATAAATAAAAAAGAAAAACAACTTGCAATAAGATCATTATTAAGTGCAAAAGTATTAGATAATGAATTGACAGTTGTTGATAAATTAGAAGTTAAAGAACCAAAAACAAAAATAATGGCAAAAGCTTTAACAGATTTAAAAATAGAAGGAAAAACATTAATAATTTTAACAGAAAACAATGAAAATGCTTACTTATCAAGCAGAAACATTGAAGGTGTTAAAGCAATAAGATTAAATATGATAAATGTATTTGATTTATTAAACTGCAGTAAATTAGTATTACCACTAGATACTGTTAAAAAATTAGAGGAGGTGTATGCCTAATGTTACCAGAAGAAGTAATAATAAGACCAGTAATAACAGAAAAAAGCAATGATGAAATGCAAGCGGGAAAATACACTTTCGAAGTTAACAAAAAAGCAACAAAAGTTGATGTAGCAAAAGCTGTAGAAAAACTATTTGAAGTAAAAGTATTAAATGTTAATACAATGATAGTAAAAGGAAAAACAAAGAGAGTTAGATATGTTGAAGGAAAAACATCAGATTGGAAAAAAGCTATTGTTACAATAGATATCAACCCAGCTGATAAAACATATCTTGGAAAAGGTGGAAAAACAGTTAAAGTTTCTAAAAAATATAAGGATTCTATTGATGAGTTCATGGGAGCATAGATAGTTCAAAAAATAATAGCAATCTTGCTTCGTTGAAATTCATTCAAAACGCGGTTACATACACCACGTATGCGCCCTTGCCTTTTGAATAAATTTCGCCTAGCAATATAACTATTCTTTTTCGAACTAAGTTTGCTTAGAAATATCGGGAAAGAACCCGGAAAATAAAGAATATCTGCAAGTGGAGCAGGAAAAAATCCACAAAATATAGAGAAGAGTTTGCATTAAAAACAAATATTACAAGGCAGATGAACGAGAAAACCGGAAACGTACGCATAGTACGTTGAGGATTTTCAAAGTGAAATCTAACACAGTAAGATTTGGAATTTAATGTGAACGAGAAAGGAAAAAGAAATGGGAATAAAAAGATTTAAAGCCTATACACCATCAAGAAGAAATATGACAGTTTCTGATTATGCAGAAATTACTAAAAAGACACCAGAAAAATCTTTATTAGCAAAGAAAAAGAAAAATGCAGGAAGAAACTCATATGGTAGAATAACAGTAAGACATCAAGGTGGAGGAAATAGACAAAAATATAGAATTATAGATTTTAAAAGAAATAAAGATGACATGGAAGCAACAGTTGTTGGAATCGAATATGATCCAAACAGAAGTGCTAACATAGCATTAATCAAATATGAAGATGGAACATTAAATTATATTATAGCACCACAAGGTTTAAAAGATGGAGACAAAGTTGTATCTGGTGAAAAAGCAGACATTAAACCAGGTAACTGTTTACCAATATCAAATATACCAGTTGGAACATTAATTCATAATATTGAATTAAACCCAGGCCAAGGTGCAAAATTAGTAAGAGTTGCAGGACAAAGTGCACAATTAATGGCTAAAGAAGGAAAATATGCTCATGTAAGATTACCATCAGGAGAAATGAGATTAGTTTTAGCTAGATGTAGAGCTACAATAGGTGTAGTTGGAAATGCAGAACATGAAAATGTTAAATTAGGAAAAGCAGGTAAAACAAGACATTTAGGAATTAGACCAACAGTTAGAGGTTCTGTAATGAACCCAGTAGATCACCCACATGGTGGTGGTGAAGGTAGAGCTCCAATAGGACACGCAGGACCAATGACTCCTTGGGGTAAACCAGCTCTAGGATACAAGACAAGAGATTCTAAAAAGAAAACAAATAAATTTATAGTAAAGAGAAGAAAGTAGAATAGGAGGAAAATCATATGTCAAGATCAAGTAAGAAAAAACCTTTCATAGCTCCAGAATTATTAAAAAGAGTAGAAGCTATGAATGAAAGTGGAAACAAAGAAGTAATCAAGACATGGTCAAGAGCTTCAACAATTTATCCACAAATGATTGGACACACAATTGCTGTTCATGACGGTAGAAAACATGTGCCAGTATATATTACAGAAGAAATGATAGGTCATAAATTAGGTGAATTTGCTCCTACAAGAACATTTAAAGGTCATGCAGGAGAAAAAACTACAAAGAAATAAAAAATTAATTTAAGGAGGGAATTGTAGTGGAAGAAACAGCAATAATGGAAGCAAAAGCAACATTAAGATATGCTAGAATATCTGCAAGAAAAGTAAAAATCGTTGCAGACTTAATAAGAGGAAAAGATGTTGATGAAGCTTTAGCAATCGTAAAATTTACACCAAAAGCATCATCAGTAATAATAGAAAAATTATTAAAATCAGCAATTGCGAACGCTGAAAACAATCATGATATGAAACATGAAAATTTATATGTTGCCGAAATATATGCAAATCAAGGTCCAACATTAAAGAGAATAAGACCTGCAGCAAAAGGTTCAGCAGTTAGAATTAGAAAAAGAACAAGTCATATAACAATAGTTTTAAAAGAAAAGGAGGCATAATTTAGATGGGACAGAAAGTACATCCAACAGGTGTAAGAGTTGGAATAATAAAAGACTGGACAGCTAAATGGTATGCAGATTCTAAAGATTTTGCAGATTATTTAGTAGAAGACCAAAAAATTCGTAAATTTTTAAAGAAAAAATTATACGCAGCTGGAATTTCTGATATCGAAATTGAAAGAACAGCTAAAATGATTAAAGTTAATGTTCATGCAGCTAAACCAGGAATAATAATTGGAAAAGGTGGAGCTGGAGCAGAAAGCTTAAAAGCAGAATTAACAAAATTAATAGGAAAAGACATAAATATAAACATAGTTGAAGTTAAAGCAATTGATACAGATGCACAATTAGTTGCAGAAAACATTGCAGGACAACTAGAAAGAAGAATTTCATTCAGAAGAGCTATGAAACAATGTATGCAAAAAGCTATGAAATCAGGTGCTTTAGGAATAAAGACAGCAGTATCTGGAAGATTAGGTGGAGCCGACATGGCCAGAACAGAATTCTACAAAGAAGGAACAATTCCACTACAAACTTTAAGAGCTGATATTGATTATGGATTTGCAGAAGCAGATACAACATATGGAAAAATCGGTGTTAAAGTTTGGATATATAAAGGAGAAGTTCTTCCAGCTAAAAAAGTGGAAGGAGGAGACAAATAATGCCATTAATGCCTAAAAAAACAAAATATAGAAAAATGCAAAAAGGTAGAAATAGAGGAAAAGCAACAAGAGGAAATAAAGTAACAGATGGAGAATATGGAATACAAGCTGTTGAAGCTGGTTTAATAAAAGGAAACCAAATAGAAGCAGCACGTATTGCAATGACACGTTATACAAAAAGAGGTGGAAAAGTTTGGATTAAGATATTTCCAGACAAACCAATAACACAAAAACCAGCCGGAACTCGTGGTGGTAAAGGTAAAGGTAATGTTGAATATTGGGTAGCAGCTGTAAAACCAGGTAGAGTTATGTTCGAAATAGCAGGAGTACCAGAAGCAACAGCTAGAGAAGCCTTGAGATTAGCTATGAATAAACTACCAATCAAAACAAAATTCGTAGCAAAAGAAACTGTAAGCAAGGTGGGTGATAGTGATGAAGATAAATAAAATAAGAGAAATGTCTTCACCAGAATTAGAAAAAGAATTAGGTGAACTAAAAACAGAATTATTTAAATTAAAATTTAGTTTAGCTACAAATGGATTAGATAACCCAATGAAAATCAAAGAGGTTAAAAAAGACATAGCTAAAATAAATACTGTATTAACAGAAAGAAAAATAGCAGAAGCTAAGGCTTAGGCTTAAAAATAGACACGAATTTGATTAAAGGGTAATCAAATGACCAAAAGTAGAAGGAGGTATAAGACCTATGGAAGAAAGAAATCTTCGCAAAGTTATGGTAGGAACTGTTACATCTGACAAAATGGATAAAACAGTAGTTGTTTCAGTAGAAACAAGTGTAAGCCATAAAATGTATGGAAAAACAGTAAAAAGAACATACAAATTAAAAGCGCATGATGAAGAAAATAAATGTGAAATAGGAGATAAAGTAAAAGTAATGGAAACAAGACCACTTTCTAAAGATAAAAGATGGAGAGTAGTTGAGATTCTTGAAAAAGGAGGAAAATAAGTCATGATACAACAACAATCAATATTAAAAGTTGCTGACAATACTGGAGCAAAAGAAATTATGTGTATCAGATGTATGGGTGGTTCATATATGAAAACAGCCAACATCGGTGACGTAATAGTTGCCTCTGTTAAAACAGCAGCACCTGGTGGAGTTGTTAAAAAAGGTGATGTAGTTAAAGCTGTAATAGTAAGAACAAAACAAGGGCTAAGAAGAGCTGATGGTTCTTATGTAAAATTTGATGAAAATGCAGCAGTAATAATCAAAGATGATAAGACACCAAAAGGAACACGTATATTTGGGCCAGTTGCAAGAGAATTAAGAGAAAAGGATTATATGAAAATATTATCATTAGCACCAGAAGTTCTATAAGATGATATAATTAATAAACAAAGAAGGAGGTTAAACTCAATGAAAATAAAAAAAGGAGATACAGTCCAAGTTTTATCTGGAAATGATAAAGGTAAAAAAGGAGAAGTATTACAAGTTATGCCTAAAGACTCAAAAATAGTTGTAAAAGGAGTAAATGTTAGAAAAAAACATATTAAACCTAGAAAACAAGGAGAAGAAGGCGGAATAATCCCAGTTGAATGTGCTGTTAACAGTTCAATTGTTAATGTAGTATGTCCAAAATGTGGAAAAGCAACAAGAGTTGGATATAAAATTGAAGATGATAAAAAAGTTCGTGTTTGTAAAAAATGTGGAACAAAAATAAAATAAGAATTGAAAGGAGGAATAACTAGAAATGGAAAAATTGAGAGAACAATATGAAAAAGAAGTAATTCCAGCATTAATGAAAAAGTTTGAATATAAATCAGTTATGCAAGTTCCAAGACTTGATAAAATAGTTATAAATATTGGGTTAGGAGATACAAAGGAAAACCCAAAATCATTAGAAAATGCAATGAATGACTTAACACAAATTACAGGTCAAAGACCTATGATAACAAAAGCTAAGAAATCTATTGCAGCATTCAAATTAAGAGAAGGAGCAAACGTTGGATGCAAAGTTACATTAAGAAAAGATAAAATGTATGATTTTGCAAATAAACTATTTAACGTAGCACTTCCTAGAGTTAGAGACTTTAGAGGTGTTTCTGCAAATTCTTTTGATGGTAGAGGAAATTACTCTATGGGATTAAAAGAACAATTAGTATTCCCAGAAATCGAATATGATAAAATTGATAAATTAAGAGGAATGGATATCATATTTGTAACAACTGCTGAAACAGACGAAGAGGCAAAAGAGCTATTAAAATTATTAGGAATGCCTTTCAAAGCGTAAATTTTAAGGAGGAGAAAAAATAATGGCTAAAAAATCATTAAAAATAAAACAAGCTAGACCACAAAAATATGCAACTAGAGAATATAATAGATGCAAAATTTGTGGAAGACCACATGCTTATATTAGAAAATATGGAATTTGCCGTGTATGTTTCAGAGAATTAGCACACAAAGGTGAAATTCCAGGTGTAAAAAAAGCAAGTTGGTAATATACAATTTGAACAATAAAAAAGAAGAAATATAACAAAGGGAATCGTAATCCCAGACATAGATAAAGGAGGGAAAGTAAATTGAACATTACAGATCCAATAGCAGACATGTTAACAAGAATAAGAAATGCTAACAGTGCAAAACACAAAACAGTTGATATTCCTGCATCAAAAATGAAAACAGCAATAGCTGAAATTCTATTTAAAGAAGGATATATCAAATCATTTGAAATAATAAACAATGAAACCCAAGGAATCATAAGAATAACATTAAAATATGATGAAAAAGGAAATAGAGTAATCGACGGAATTAAAAGAATTAGTAAACCAGGATTAAGAGTATATGCAGGAAAAGAAGAACTACCAAAAGTATTAAATGGCCTAGGAATTGCTATAGTTTCAACATCAAAAGGATTAAAAACAGATAAAGAAGCAAGAGAAGCTGGAATTGGTGGAGAAGTATTAGCATATATTTGGTAATAAAATATAAAGAAATTTTGAAAAAGGGTAATCACTAGTTCATACGGGTATGGGACATATCTTGTCCTAAGAGAAAGGCCGGTGAAAAAGATGTGTACCATGACAAATAACAGGGAAAAATTAACCTAATCGCGAAAATACTACTATAAGTAAAAATAAACGTTAGGCGAACGCCCTACAAAAAAGGAGGAAGAAAAATGTCAAGAATAGGAAATAAACCTATCGCAGTACCAGCAGGTGTAGAAGTTAAAATAGATGGACAAAAAATAACTGTAAAAGGACCTAAAGGTACACTAGAAAGAGAAATACATAAAAATATTTCTGTAGAAATGGAAAACAATACTATTAAAGTTACAAGACCAAACAACGAAGCTCTAAATAGAAGTTTACATGGATTAACTAGAACTTTAATAAGCAATATGATAGAAGGTGTAGAAAAAGAATACACAAGAGAATTACAAATAAATGGTGTAGGTTATAGAGCACAAAAACAAGGAAATAACTTAAACTTAACATTAGGATATTCTCATCCAGTAATTTTTGATGCACCAGAAGGAATTACTTTCGATGTACCAAATCCAAATACTATAATCGTAAAAGGTATTGATAAGGAATTAGTTGGTCAAACAGCTGCTAATATAAGAACAAAAAGACCACCTGAAGTATATAGAGGTAAAGGTATTAAATATGCTGAAGAAGTTATTAGACGTAAAGAAGGAAAGACAGGTAAATAATAATTACTAAGTTTAGAAAGGAGTTAAAAATGGTTAGTAAAACAGATAGAAAACTAGAAAGAAATAGAAGACATGCTAGAGTTAGAACTAAAGTATCTGGAACAGCAGAAAGACCAAGATTATGTGTATACAGAAGTAATACAAACTTATATGCACAAATCATTGATGATGTTGCAGGAAATACATTAGTATCTGCTTCAACATTAGATAAAGAAATCAAAACAAAAAAATCTAATATCGAAGCAGCCAAAGAAGTTGGAGCTTTAATCGCAAAAAGAGCAGCAGCTAAAAAAATAACAACTGTAGTATATGATCGTAGTGGATACATATACCATGGAGTTGTAAAAGCATTAGCTGAATCTGCTAGAGAAGGAGGATTAGAATTCTAATGGAAGAAAATAAAATGCCAGAATTAAAAGAAAAAGTAGTAGCTATAAATAGAGTAGCAAAAGTTGTAAAAGGTGGTAGAACATTCAGATTTAGTGCTGTTGTAGTTGTTGGTGACGGAGCAGGACATGTAGGAATTGGAAATGGTAAAGCTGCTGAAGTTCCAGATGCTATCAAAAAAGCTATTCAAGAAGCTAAAAAGAATTTAGTAGAAGTTCCAATTGTTGGAACAACAGTACCTCATGAATTTGTAGGAAAATTCGGTAGTGCAAAAGTTATGCTAAAACCAGCTGCAGTTGGTACAGGACTTATAACTGGAGGAAGTGTTAGACCAGTATTAGAGCTTGCAGGATACAAAGATGTACGTACAAAAGTTATCGGAACAAACAATCCAAGAAACGTTGTATATGCAACTATTGAAGGTTTAAAGAGTATGCAAACAATTGAACAAGTAGCTAAAAAGAGAAATAAAAAAGTAGAAGAAATAATGTAATTAACTTACACATTAGAAAAAAATGTGTCACTTAACAAAAAATAAGGAGGTGCAAAAAATGAAATTAGGAGAATTAAGACCAGCTGTTGAGAAAAAAGATAGAAAAAGATTAGGACGTGGTATCGGTTCAGGTAATGGAAAAACTGCAGGAAAAGGACATAAAGGACAAAATGCAAGAAGTGGTGGAGGAGTTAGAAGAGGCTTCGAAGGAGGTCAAACACCATTATATAGAAGATTACCAAAAAGAGGATTTACAAATAGAAATTCTAAGAACTACACAGAAGTAACATTAACAATGTTAAATAAGTCAAAAGCAACAGATGTAACAGCAGAAAGCTTAGTAGAAGAAGGAATAATCGGAAAAATAAATGATGGAATCGTAGTTTTAGCAACAGGAAAATTAGAGAAAAAATTAAATGTAAAAGCAAATAGATTTACTGCAACTGCTAAGGAAAAAATCGAAGCCCTAGGCGGAAAGGCAGAGGTGATTTAGTTGTTTAAAACGATAAAAAACGCTTTAAAAACACCGGATGTAAGAAAAAGACTATTATATACATTAATTCTTATTGTATTATTTAGACTAGGATGCTATATAACAGTTCCTGGTGTAAATACAATAACATTAAATGAAGCAATGAGTTCAAGTAACGGAATTGCAGGATTTATAGACATAATTTCAGGAGGAGCTTTCTCAAGATTCTCAATATTTGCAATGTCAGTAAGTCCATACATAACAGCATCAATTGTTGTTCAATTATTAGCAATGATTATACCATCTTTAGAAAGAATTGCTAAAGATGGAGGAGAAGAAGGACAAAAAATAATGAATAGATGGACTAAGATTATAACAATAATCTTAGCTCTAATCGAAGCTGTTGGAATATACCTATCATACAGAAAATCTGGAATATTTATAAATGAAGGATGGTTGACAGGAGCACTAGTAGTTACATCATTAGTAACAGGAACTTCTCTATTAATGTGGCTTGGAGAACAAATAACGAGTAAAGGAATTGGAAATGGTATATCAATGATAATCTTTATAGGAATTATATCAGGATTACCAACAGCTGTAACAACTATATGGAATCTAATTGTTACATCATCAGGATTTAGTACGATTGGATTAATTACATCATTAGGAATTATAATTGGAGCAATTATTTTAGTCGCAGGAGTTGTATTTGTACAACAAGCTGAAAGAAGAGTTCCAGTACAATATTCTAAAAAAGTTGTAGGAAGAAAAATGGTTGGGGCACAAAATACATACATTCCTTTAAAATTAGCTATGGCAGGGGTAATGCCAGTAATATTTGCATCATCATTCATGACATTCCCAGCAATGGTAATTTCAATGTTTGCAGATGTGCAAAATTTATCAGGATTTTGGGCAGGAGTTTATAAATTCTCAATTGCTACTTCATCTTCAAGTGTTGGATGGGGATATTCATTAGCAAATGCAATAGTATACTTGTTATTAATAGTAGGATTTACATTTTTCTATACTTATGCTACATTTAATCCAGCAGAAGTATCTAATAACATTAAGAAAAATGGTGGATTCATTCCAGGAATAAGAGCTGGAAAACCAACAACAGATTATTTATCATCTATAATAGCAAAACTAACAGTATTTGGAGGAGTTTTCTTGGCAGTAATTGCTATACTTCCAATGCTATTAAGATTCACAAGTTTGAATGTTTCATTTGGTGGAACTTCAATATTAATTGTTGTAGGTGTTGCACTAGAAACAGTACAACAATTAGAATCACAATTAGTAATGAGACATTATAAAGGATTTTTAGAATAAAAAATTGCACTTATCGAAAGATAAGTGTATTTTTTTGCAAATTAATTGACAAACTAAACAAAATAAGCTAAAATATAATTGCAAAATTACGAAAGAAAGCCTCTAAATATTTAGAGGCAACTATTTTTTCGAAAAGAGAAAGGATGAAAGAAAAATGAATATTATTATGTTAGGAGCTCAAGGAACAGGAAAGGGAACTGTTGCAGGTTTAATAAGTGAAAATACAGGATGGCCACAAATATCAACAGGAGATATATTTAGAAAAAATATAAGTGAAAAAACAGAATTGGGAGTTGAAGCTGAAAAGTATATATCAAAAGGAAACCTAGTTCCAGATGAAATAACAGTACCAATGGTAGAAGACAGATTAACATGGGAAGATGCAAAAAATGGGGTTATTTTAGACGGATTTCCAAGAACAATAGAACAAGCTGAAAAGCTAGATAAAATATTAGAGAAAAAAGGAGAAAAAATTGATTTAGTAATTAATTTAGTTACTCCAAAAGAAGAAATTATTGATAGAATGTTAACAAGAAGAGTATGTACAAATCCAGAATGCAAAGCAACATATAATATCAAATTACATCCACCAGTAAAAGAAGGAATATGTGACAAATGTGGTGCTCCACTAAAGCAAAGAGATGACGATTCAGATCCAGAAGCAATCAAAAGAAGACTAGAGATATATGAAGAAAAAACAAGCCCATTAGTAGAATATTACAAAAATAAAGGAGTTTTAAGAACAGAAACAGTAAGTATATCAATAAATCATATGGGAAAAGATGTTGCAGAAGAAGTAGTAAGAGATATAAAAAAATAAAAGGTTAAAATCAGAAAGGAAGCGTAATAAATGGTTACAATAAAATCTAAAAGAGAAATCGAACTAATGAGGGAAGCAGGACGTGTAACAGCGCTGACACATAAAGCAATAGAAGATGCCATAAAACCAGGAATGACAACAGCTGATATTGATAGAATTGCAGAAGAAACAATGAAAAAATATGGTGCAGTTTCAGCAGAAAAGGGATATGACCCAGGAATAAGAGGTGTTCCTCCATATCCTGCTGCAACATGTATATCAATAAATGATGAGGTAATACATGGTGTTCCATCAAATAAGAGAATAATAAAAGACGGAGATATTGTAAGTGTAGACTTAGTAGCTTTGAAAAATGGATATAATGGAGATGCAGCAAGAACTTTTTTAGTAGGAAATGTATCAGAAGAAGCAAAAAGATTAGTTGAAGCAACAAAACAAGCATTTTTTGAGGGAATAAAATATGCTAAAAAAGGAAACAGAATAGGAGACGTTTCACATGCAATTGGAGAATATATAAAATCACAAGGATATTCTGTAGTAAGAGAATTTGAAGGCCATGGAATTGGAAGAGATATGCATGAGGAACCAGAAATACCTAATTATGGTAGAGCTGGCAGAGGAATAAGGCTTGAACCGGGTATGACTTTAGCAATAGAGCCAATGGTAATCCAAGGAAAACCAGACATATGGGAACTAGAAGATGGATGGACAATTGTAACACAGGATGGAAGCTTAGCTGCACACTATGAAAATACAATTTTAATTACAGAAAATGAGCCGGAACTATTGACAATACTATAAAAATATTATATAATGTATGAGTTAATACAAAAAATAGAATATTATGGAAAACTTATGTGCAAAAACCATATGTTTTCTTCATAAATAAAGCTCTTTAAAAAGGAGGTAAATTAATTTGGCAAAAGAGGATGTAATAGAAGTAGAAGGTACAGTCGTTGAAACTCTACCAAATACAAACTTCAAAGTTGAACTTGAAAATGGACACCAAATACTAGCTCATATTTCAGGAAAACTAAGAATGAATTATATTAAAATTCTACCAGGAGATAAAGTAAAAGTAGAACTATCACCATATGATTTAACAAGAGGAAGAATTACTTGGAGAGCAAAATAAAAGTAAACAATCAATTAACCCAAATATAAAATATTAGGAGTGTAATTTATGAAAAAATTTATAAATTACATAAAAGTAAAGGAGGGGAATCGAATGAAAGTAAGACCATCAGTAAAGAAAATGTGTGACAAATGTAAAGTAATAAAAAGAAAAGGTGTAATTAGAGTTATATGTGAAAACCCTAAACACAAACAAAGACAAGGGTAACCTAAAGTTTATAACACAAATGAGGTAGCGGCTGTTAGACTTGAAAAAGTTTACATATCAAATTTGTGTTTATATATATGTCCAAAATAAAACTTAAAGACTAGCAAGAGCTAGTGCATTTCACCTTTAAGTTAAAATAGGACAACACTTAAATAAAATTCAAACAAAAAAGAAAAATTTGGAGGTGTAAAAACATGGCTCGTATAGCAGGAGTAGACTTACCTAAAGAAAAAAGAGTAGAAATAGGACTTACATATATTTATGGTATAGGAGTATCTAGTTCAAATAAAATCTTAGCAAAAGCTGGTATAAATCCAGATACAAGAGTTAAAGACTTAACTGATGAAGAAGTTAATAAAATAAGAAAAGTTATTGACGAATCATATAAAGTTGAGGGTGACTTAAGAAGAGAAGTTTCACTTAATATAAAAAGACTAACAGAAATTGGATGCTACAGAGGACTAAGACATAGAAAAGGTCTTCCAGTAAGAGGACAAAGAACAAAAACTAATGCTCGCACAAGAAAAGGTCCAAGAAAATTAGTAAGCAAATCTAAAAAATAGAATTATAAATCAAAATATATAAAGTTGATGAAATAAACATCAAACTCTAATTAAGGAGGGAAAATAAAGACATGGCAAACAAAAATGGAGTTAAAAAACCAGTTGCTAGAAGAAACAGAAAAAACATCGATAAAGGTGAAGCTCATATTCATTCTAGCTTTAACAATACAATAGTTACAATTACAGACACAAAAGGAAATACAATTTCATGGGGGAGTGCTGGAGGACTAGGATTTAAAGGTTCAAGAAAAAGCACACCATTTGCAGCAGGAGAAGTTGCAGAAACAGCAGCTAAAGCAGCAATGGAACACGGATTAAAAACTGTTGAAGTATATGTTAAAGGACCAGGAGCTGGAAGAGAAGCTGCAATAAGAGCACTTCAATCAGCAGGTCTTGAACTAAGCAGTATTAAAGACGTAACACCAATCCCACATAATGGATGTAGACCACCAAAAAGAAGAAGAGTATAATTATAAAGAATTTATAAACCCTATGTGAAACATATCTTGTCACAAAGGGAATACATAAGGGAAAGATGTGTCCCTAAAAAACCAAAAAAAGTATAGTAAATAGAAAGAGGTGTAAATAAAAGATGGCACGTTATACAGACGAACAATGTCGTATTTGCCGTAGAGAAGGACAAAAATTGTTCTTAAAAGGTTCAAGATGTTATTCTGATAAATGTAGTATATCTAGAAGAAACTATGCACCAGGACAACATGGACAAAAAAGAGCAAAACTTTCTGAATACGGAACTCAATTAAGAGAAAAACAAAAAACAAAATCATACTATGGAGTTGGAGAAAAACAATTTAGAGGATATTTCCAAATGGCATCTAATAAAAAAGGAGTAACAGGTGATAACCTATTACAAATATTAGAAAGCAGATTAGATAATGTTGTTTACAGACTAGGATTTGGAGCTTCAAGAGCACAAGCTAGACAATTAGTAAACCATGGCCAATTTGAAGTTAATGGAAAGAAAGTTGATATTCCATCATACTTAGTAAAAGCTGGAGATGTTATAACAGTAAGAGAAAATAAGAAAGAAAATGCAACAATTAAAGCTAATGTAGAGGCAAATGCAGCAAGACCAGTTCCAGCATGGTTAGAATTAAATAATGAAACTTTAAGTGGTAAAGTAGTAAGATTAGCATCTAGAGAAGATGTTGATATTCCAGTTGAAGAGCATTTAATAGTAGAGCTTTACTCTAAATAGTTTTTAAAATATTAGGAGGTAGAAATGATAGAATTTGAAAAGCCAAATATTGAATGTCTAGAGGTTGATGATGCAAATAATTATGCAAAATTTGTATGCGAACCATTAGAAAGAGGATATGGGGTAACAATAGGAAATTCATTAAGAAGAATATTACTTTCTTCATTAACAGGTTGTGCAATAACAAGTATAAAAATAGAAGGTGTATTACATGAATTTTCAAGCATACCAAATGTTGTAGAAGATGTTCCAGAAATTATAGTAAACTTAAAAAATGTTAGACTAAAATTTGCTGAGAACGAAGAAAAAGTTATGAGAATTAACTTTAAAGGAGAAGGAGAAGTTACTGCAGCAGATATTGTAACAGATGGTACTGTAGAAATTTTAAATCCAGACTTACATATAGCAACTGTATCTGAAGGTGGACAGTTGATAATGGAATTGACAGCAGATATGGGAAGAGGATATTCCCCTTCTGAAAAGAACAAGAAACCTAATCAAGACATATCTGTGCTTCCAATAGATTCAATTTATACACCAGTAAAAAAAGTAAATTATCAAGTAAAAAACACTAGAGTAGGCCAAATGGTTGATTATGATAAATTAATTATAGAAGTTTGGACAGATGGAAGCTTAAAAGCTCATGAAGCATTAAGCTTAGCTGCTAAAGTAATGACAGGTCATTTAGAATTATTTATAGATTTATCAGAGGCAACAAGAAATACACAAGTAATGATTGAGAAAGAAGAATCAAAGAAAGAAAAAGTATTAGAAACTTCTATTGAAGACTTGGAATTATCTGTACGTTCATTCAACTGCTTGAAAAGAGCAGGAATAGCTACAGTAGAAGATTTAACAAATAAATCTGAAAGTGATATGATGAAAGTTAGAAATTTAGGTAAAAAATCATTAGATGAAGTAATTGCAAAATTACATTCATTAGGACTAAATTTTGCCGAAGAAGATGAATAAAGGAAGGTGAAAAGAGTTGGCAACAAATAGAAAATTAGGTAGAACAACTGATATAAGAAATGCTATGTTAAGAACATTAACAACAGACTTAATATTACACGGAAAAATCGAAACAACAGAAGCAAGAGCTAAAGAAGTAAAAGCCATTGCTGATAGCATAATATCATTAGCAATAAAAGAAAAAAATAATTTTGAAACAGTAGATGCTAAAGTTGTTAAAGCAAAATTAGATTCTAAAGGTAACAAAGTTACAGAATTAGTAAAAAGCAAAAATGGTAAAGAATATTTAAAAGTTGTTAAAGAAGAAACAACCGAAAAAAGACAAAAAGATATGCCATCAAGATTAAATGCAAGAAGAAAAATGATGACAAAAATAAATAAAGTAAAAGACGAAAATGGAAATAATATAGACTTAATAGCAAAATTATTCGATGAAATTGCTCCAAAATACGAAGGTAGAGTTGGAGGATATACAAGGATAATAAAAGCTGGTCCTCGTAGAGGAGACGGAGCAGAAGTAGCTATATTACAACTTATTTAGTAAAAATTAAATATAAATTATCAAGAGTGGAGTAGAGAACGGCTCGTTAATCCCACAGCAACCTATCATAAAGACAAGGTGCTAAAACCGTCAAAGCAAATGGCTTTGAGTGATGATTAGAAATAAAAAAACTCTTAGCAGAAGCTAGGAGTTTATTTTTTATAGAAAGGTTTGAAATATATGGATGAGATAAAGAAAATAAAAGAGATAAAAAATACGGTAAAAATAGTTAATATAGGAATTATAGCTTTTTTTGGAAGTATTGCATTTTTTAGCTTTATAATTTCTCCATCTAAGTCTGCTATACAGACAAGTATAGGACTTATCATATTTGCAATAATATTACAAATAATTAATATGACAATGTATATGACAATTAAATTATATTATAAGATTTCATATTCTAAAATTGATATTAACTTATTAAACCAAGAATATGAAAGAGAAATTGAGGGAATGCCACCTCCAGCAGTGACATCATATTTGTACAATAGAAATATTGAGGTTTTTAGAGATTATACAGCAACTATTTTGAATTTATATGTAAAAAAATATATAGTAATTTCTGATTTTGAGAACAATGTTAAAATAAATATAGAAAAAAGTAAAGATTTATCAAAATTACAAAGTCATGAGAAATATGTATATGATTGTATTTCTGGACAAAATAAGTTTGATGAGGAAAAATTTAAAAATCTAATACTTGAAGATATTGAAAATGAAGGGCTAATGAAAAAAGGAGAAATAGATTATCCTCATATACTTAATACTTTAATGATATTGATAATCTTGGCATTAAATATCATTTATATATTAATACAAGTAGTCTTATCTAGCAAAATTGAATTAGATGATATTATTTTTGGATTATTAATATGTGATATTATGATAGCTGGATGTTATAAAAAAATTTACCAAATTATAAAGAAAAAATTCTTTACAGTATATAGATTACAAAATAAGGGTAAAGAAGAGCTAAAGAAAATAAAAAATTTAAAAAATTTCATGAAACAATATACTTTAATATATGAAAAAGATATTGAGTATGTAATGACTTTAGAAGGTTATATACCATATGCATTATCATTGGGAATTTCAAAAAAAATAGAAGAATATATCAGTAACAATGAAAAATATAGAAATTTGATATATGGAGAAAGGAGTTAATTATGAAAAAATTTTATTTTACATCTGAAAGCGTAACAGAGGGACATCCAGATAAATTATGTGATTATATTTCAGATACAATATTAGATGAAGCTTTAAAACAAGACAAATATTCAAGAGTGGCTGTAGAAACATTTGCATCAGCAAATCAAATAACAATTGCAGGACAATTAACTACAAATGCTAAATTAGATATAGAAAAAATAGTAAGAGATAGAATTAAAGAGATTGGATATGATAATGCAGAATTAGATATGGATTATAGAACATGCAAAATTGATATTAATATCACAAAACAGAGTTCTGATATAGCACAAGGTGTTGATGTTGGGGGTGCAGGAGATCAAGGAATAATGTTTGGATACGCATCAGATGAAACAGAAGAATATATGCCTTTTGCAATTTCAATGGCACATAAATTATCAAGAAGACTAGCAGAAGTACGTAAAACAGGTATATTACCATACCTTAGACCAGATGGAAAAACACAAGTAACAGTAGAATATGAAGGAAACACAGTAAAAAGAATTGATACAATATTAATTTCTACACAACATAATGATGGAATAGATATGGATGCATTAATAACAGATATTAAAGACAAAGTAATAAATGAAGTAATACCACAAAAATATCTAGATGAAAATACAAAATATTATATTAATCCAACAGGAAGATTTGTAATAGGAGGACCTTTAGGAGACACTGGATTAACAGGTAGAAAAATAATAGTAGATACATATGGTGGATATGCACGTCATGGTGGAGGAGCATTTTCTGGAAAAGATGCAACAAAAGTAGATAGAAGTGCAGCATATATGTTACGTCATATAGCTAAAAATATTGTTGCAAATGGGTATGCTAAAAAATGTGAACTTCAAGTAGCATATGCAATTGGTGTAGAACAACCAATGTCAATATTTGTTGATACTTTTGGAACAAATGCAATACCAGAAGAAGAAATAGAAGAAAAAATAAGAAATAAATTTGATTTAACTCCAAAAGGAATTATAGAATATTTAGGATTACGTGAGCCAATATTCACAAAAACAACAAACTATGGACATTTCGGCAAACCAGAATTACCTTGGGAGAAAGTAATAAAAATGTAACAAAAATTTAAAAATTACATACTATAGCCATAAGGAGGAAAAGGGTATGGGGAATTTTATTATAAATTCAGTACTTTGGACATTTGCTCTTTATGGCTTATTTGAATTAATTAAACAAATAATATATATGTGTACATATACAAATCTAAAGGAAGATGGAATTTACGTAATAATTGCTGCAAAAAACCAAGAGGAAAAAATAGAAGGATTTTTGCGTTCAATTATGTTTAAAATATTATATGGAAAAGAAGAAGAGATAAAAGACATAATCGTTACAGATTTAAATTCTAAAGATAAGACAAAAGAAATTATAGAAAAAATGGCTAAGGATTATGAATACTTAAAGGTTTCTAATTGGAAAGAATGTAAAGATATTATTGATAACATAGACAATAACTAGAAAATATGATATAAATATAGGTTATAAAAAGTAATAAAAAAAGAAGGAATATGAATGATGTTAGAAAAATGTACAATATGTCCTCATAAATGTGGAATAGATAGAACCAAAAATATAGGAAGATGTAAATCAACTGATAAAATAAAAATTGCATTATATTCAACACACAGTTTTGAAGAACCATGTATTTCTGGCAAGAATCGGTTCTGGAACAATTTTCTTTTCTAATTGTAATATGAACTGTATATTTTGTCAAAATTATGAAATAAGCCAATTAGGCAAAGGAAAAGAAGTAACAATAGAAGACCTAGCAGATATAATGTTAAAACAACAAGAAAAAGGTGTAGAAAATATAAATTTAGTAACACCTACAAGTTATGCATTACATATTATAGAAGCAATAAAACAAGCAAGAAGCAAAGGATTGGTAATTCCAATAGTATATAACACAAATGGATATGAAAATGTGGAAACATTAAAATTACTAGAGGGATATATTGATATATATTTACCGGATTTAAAATATTACTATAATGAGTTAGGAAAAAGTTTTTCGAAAGTAGACAATTATTTCGAGATTGCAACATCAGCAATAAAAGAGATGTATAGACAAGTGGGTGTACCACAATTAAACAAAAACGGAATAATGAAAAAAGGATTAATGATTAGACATTTAATTTTACCAAATCAAACAGAAAATAGTAAGCAAATTTTAAAGTGGATAAAAGAAAATTTAGATAATAATATATATGTAAGTATAATGGCACAATATTTTCCAACATATAAAGCTAGAGAGTTGGACGAGTTAAATAGAAAACTAACTAAAGAAGAGTATGAAGAGGTTGAAAGCTACTTATATGAATTAGATTTAGAAAATGGTTATATTCAAGAATTAGGTGAGCATGAAGAAGAGTATGTGCCAAAGTGGGAGAAATAAATATAATATATATAATAAAAATTGTTGTATTTTGTAAAGTTTTTAAGTATAATGTATACACCCTTTCAAAAGGAAATCTTTTAGAAAGGGGGTCAGAGATATGACATCTTACGATTTAATTTGGCTTTTGATTGAGCAACTTTTAAAAGATAAAGAAGCAAATTCAGAAGACAAAACGCAAAAATAAGATTAGAAATAATCTTTGCAAGAATGTATCGCAATTACATTCTTGTTTTTTTGGCAAAAAAAAGAATTAGGCGTTCGCAATCCACCTAATTCGATCATTAATCTGACATCTACGATTAACTTAAGTTAAATATAGTATACTACTTTTTCTAGTATATGTCAAACAATTTTTGAATATTCATAAAGATTTTTAAATAGCAATAAATTTTTGTTCTATTATTGTTATTTATAGGTATGTAACTTTTTTGTAAAAACAATTTACAAGGCTAGATTATTATGGTATATTAAAAAAGAAAGAGTCATAATAAAAGGAGGACAAATTAATGACACAAGCAGACGAAAACTTTATAAAAACATGTGAAGAAATATTAAAAAAAGGATATTCATCAGAAGGCACAAATGTAAGAACAAGATGGGAAGATGGAACAGAAGCAAATTACTATTCAATAGTAGGAGTGCAAAATAAATATGACTTAGAAAAAGAATTTCCAATGATAACACTTAGAAATAACAGCAAAACAATCAAAAATGCAATAGACGAAATCTTGTGGATATGGCAAAAAAAATCAAATAAAATAAGTGAACTAAATTCACACATATGGGATCAATGGGCTGGAGAAGATGGAACAATAGGAAAAGCATATGGATATCAATTAGCAAAAAAATATGAATTTAAAACAAAAGACGGAATAAAAGAAATGGACCAAGTTGATTATGTGTTATATTTGTTAAAAAATGATCCATCAAGCAGAAGAATAATGACAAACTTATTTAACCATGAAGAACTAAAAGATATGAACTTAGAACCATGTGCATATGGAACACAATGGTTAGTAAAAGAAGGAAAATTACACTTGATATTAAATCAACGTTCACAAGATATGTTAACAGCAAATGGATGGAATGTAATGCAATATGCAACATTACAATGTATGTTTGCTCAAGTTGCAGGACTAAAACCAGGGACATTAACACATAATATTGGAGATTGTCATATATATGATAGACATGTACCACTAGTAAAAAAATTATTAGAAGCAAAACCAGTAGAATGTAAACCAAAACTAGTCATTAATAATCCAACAAAAGACTTCTATGAATTCAAAGTAGAAGATTTTGAAATAAAAGATTATGATTACAATAAAGAAGTGAAAATTGGTAAAATACCAGTAGCAGAATAAAGGAGTGCAAATAAAATGTTAAGTATAATAGTAGCAAAAGCAAAAAACAATACAATAGGAAAAGATAATAAATTATTATGGAATATACCAGATGATTTAAAAAGATTTAAAGAATTAACTACAAATCACAATATAATAATGGGAAGAAAAACGTTCGAATCAATAGGAAGAATACTTCCAAATAGAAAACACATTGTATTTAGTCAAAATCCAGATTTTAAAGTAAACAATGAAAACGTAGAAATTGTTCATTCTATGTTGCAAATACAACAATACATAGAAGATGAAAATGAAAACTTTGTTATAGGTGGTGCAATGATATATAATTTATTGATGCCATATGTAACCAAAATGTATGTAACAGAGATAGATAAAGACTTTGAAGGAGATACATTTTTCCCTAGAATAAATAGTGATATTTGGGAAGAAATTAGTAGAGAAGAAGGACCAGAAGATTCAAAAAATAACTTTAAATATGAATATGTAACTTATAAAAGAAAATAAATAAAATAAATAGCTTTGGGCAAAATATAAAAAAGGAGATTTTTATGTTTAAACCTAAAGCTATTTATTATGAAAAAGAAATTGTAAATTATCCATTAGGCATTCAGTTAATGGAACAGTATAAAGAAATATCAAAAGTAGAAATAGAAAATCATAATAATATAGAAGAAATGCGTAAAAAACAAAATTCAGAATTTGTAAATATGAAAAGTAATTTGATTATAGGAGTAAGAAAAACACATAAATTTGTCGAAAATCATAAAACATCAGATTACTTAGTTCCATATACCTCATCAGGATGCACAGCAATGTGTATGTATTGCTATTTAGTCTGCAATTATAATAAATGTGCATATTTAAGGTTATTTGTAAATAGAGAGCAAATGTTAGAAAAAATAATAAAAGTAGCAAAGCAAAGCGAAAAACAATTAACATTTGAAATTGGCAGCAACAGTGATTTGATTTTAGAAAACACAATTACAGGTAACTTAGTCTGGACAATAGAAAATTTTGCAAATACAGAAAAAGGACGTTTAACATTACCTACTAAATTCGAGATGGTTGATAGCATTTTACCATTAAATCATAATGGCAAAATAATAATTAGAATGAGTGTAAATCCGTCAGAAATTATAAATAAAGTAGAATTTGGAACTTCAAGACTAAAAGGCAGAATAGAAGCAATAAACAAATTAGTAGAAGCGGGATATAAAATTGGGATATTAATAGCTCCTGTAATATTAGTAGATAATTGGCAACAACTTTATACAGAATTAATACAAACTTTAAATTCCGAATTATCAGAAAAAGCAAAGAAAATGGCATTTTTTGAAATAATATTTATGACATACAGTTATGTTCATACTAAAATAAATGAAGAGGCATTTCCAGAGGCAATTAATTTATATGATAAAGAAATTATGACTGGAAGAGGAAATGGAAAATATGGATATAAAGAAAAAAATAGAATAGAAGCAGAGAAATTTTTAAGGGAACAAATGAATAAATATTTTCCTAATAATAGAATCGAATACGTGGTTTAATACTTGACATTACAGGAAAATCATAATATACTTTAAGCAGGCTTTGGAGAAGATTTCCAAGCTTGCTATTTATGTGTTTGAGCATAAATAATAAAAACAAAAAGGAGGCTAAATTCAATGAACAACTTAATTGAAATTAGATGGCATGGAAGAGGCGGCCAAGGTGCAAAAACAGCTTCACTATTATTAGCAGATGCAGCATTTAATACTGGAAAATACATTCAAGGATTTCCTGAATATGGACCAGAAAGAATGGGGGCACCAATCACAGCATATAACAGAATAAGTGACAAACCAATCACAATACATAGTAATATATATGAACCTGATTATGTAGTAGTTGTAGATGACACACTATTAACATCAGTACCTGTAACGGCAGGACTAAAAAAGAATGGGGCAATTGTAATAAATACAACAAAGAAACCAGAAGAACTAAAAGAATTATTAAAAGGATATGACGGATCAGTATACACAATTGATGCTAGAAAAGTATCAGAAGAAGCATTAGGAAGATATTTCCCTAATACACCAATGCTTGCAGCAATTGTAAAAGTTGCAGGTGTTATGACAGATGAAGAATTACTTGAGGATATGAAAACTTCATTTAAACATAAATTTGCTAAAAAACCAGAAGTTATTGATGGAAACATGAAAGCATTAGAATTTGCATTAAAAGAAGTTACTAAAATACAATAAATCAAAAGGAGGAAAAACAAAATGACAGAAATTAATCCCAAAACCCCTATGGAAGAATTAACAATAGGTGGAAATATATACTGTGCAGGAAATGCAAGAGAATTTAAAACAGGAGACTGGAGAAGCATGAAACCAATTTGGATAGAAGAAAAATGCAAACAATGTGGATTATGTTTCCCTGTATGCCCAGACAATTCAATTCCGGTAGGAAAAGATTTAAACAGAGGAGAATTTAATTATGATTATTGCAAAGGATGTGGAGTTTGTGCTAAAGCTTGTCCATTTGCAGCAATAGAAATGAAAGAGGAAGGAGTTTAATTTGAACAATAATAGCCATCTTGCGGCGTTGAAATTCATTCAAAACGCAGTTACATACACCACGTATGCGCCTTTGCCTTTTGAATAAATTTCGCCTAGCAATATAACTATTCTTGTTCAAATTATAAATAGGAAGGAGACAAAAAATGAGTATAAGAGAAAGATTAAGTGGAAACGAAGCAACAGCAATAGCAATGAGACAAATCAATCCAGATGTAGTTGCAGCATTTCCAATAACACCATCAACAGAAATACCACAATATTTTTCAACATTTGTTGCAAATGGTGATGTAGATACAGAATTTGTTGCAGTAGAAAGTGAACATAGTGCAATGTCTGCAACAATAGGAGCAGAAGCAGCAGGAGCAAGAGCTATGACAGCAACTTCTGCAAATGGATTATCATTAATGTGGGAAATGATATATATAGCATCAAGTTTAAGATTACCAATAGTTATGGCTTTAGTAAATAGAGCAGTTTCAGGACCATTAAATATCCACAATGACCATTCAGACGCAATGGGAGTAAGAGATGCAGGATGGATAATGTTATTTTCAGAAAACAACCAAGAAGCATATGACAATATGTTAATGGCACACAGAATTGCAGAACACAAAGATGTATTATTACCATTAATGGTATGTCAAGATGGATTTATAACATCACATTCAATTGAAAATATTCAATTAGAAAATGATGAAGATGTAAAAAAGTTTGTTGGACAATATAAGCCAGAACACTATTTATTAAATAGAGATGAACCAATAGCTGTTGGACCATTAGACTTACAAGCATATTTATTTGAACATAAAGCACAACAAGCAGAAGCAATGAAAAAAGCAAAAGAAGTAATAAAAGAAGTTTCAGAAGAATTTGCTGAATGGACAGGAAGAAAGTATGAATTCTTCGAAAAATATAAATTAGATGATGCAGAAATTGCAATAGTATGTATGAATTCAACTGCCGGAACAACAAAAGCAGTTGTAGATAGATTAAGAGAACAAGGTATAAAAGCAGGATTATTAAAAATAAGAATGTATAGACCATTCCCAGCAGAAGAAATTGCAGAAGTTTTATCACATTTAAAAGCAGTTGCAGTATTAGATAAAGCAGATTCTTTAAATGCAGCAGGAGGAGCTTTATTTGAAGATGTAACATCAGCAATGTATGTAAATAAAAAACAAGTTCCAATGGTAAACTATGTATATGGAATTGGAGGAAGAGACACAACAGAGAAACAATTAGAATCAGTATATACAGATTTATCTAAAATAGCAAAAACAGGAGAAATAGGAGAACCATATAGATATTTAGGACTAAGAAGGGAGGAAAAGTAAAATGGCATATAATTTAAAAGAAGTAATGGCAAATAAACCTTCAAGATTTACAGAAGGACACAGAATGTGTGCTGGATGTGGTGCACCAGTAGTAGCAAGAATGATAATGAGAGCATTAAAAACAGAAGATCATGCAGTTGTAGCAAATGCAACAGGATGTATGGAAGTATCAACATTTATATATCCATATACAGCATGGACAGACTCTTTTATCCATACAGCATTTGAAAATGCAGGAGCAACTTGTGCAGGAGCAGAAGCAGCATATAAATCAATGAAAAGACAAGGAAAATTACCACAAGATAAAGATACAAAATTCATTGCATTTGGAGGAGATGGAGGAACTTATGATATAGGTTTGCAAAGTTTATCAGGAGCAATGGAAAGAGGACATGACATGGTATATGTATGTTATGACAATGGAGCATATATGAACACAGGGATTCAACGTTCATCAGCAACTCCAAAATTTGCAGATACAACAACATCACCAGCAGGAAAAGTAACACCAGGAAAGATGCAAGTTAGAAAAGACTTAGCAAAAGTTATGGTAGGACATCACATTCCATATGTTGCTCAAACACTTGCGATGAATAATTTCAAAGACTTATACGAAAAAGCAGAAAAAGCAATCTATACAGAAGGACCAGCATTTTTAAATGTTATGGCACCATGCCCAAGAGGTTGGGGATATGCAACAGAAGACTTAATGAAAATAAACAAATTAGCAGCAGATACATGTTATTGGCCATTATATGAAGTTGTAGATGGAAAATATAAAATAACATATAAACCAGCTAAGAAACTTCCAATAGAAGAATTTTTACGTCCACAAAAACGTTTTAAACATATGTTTAAACCTGGTAATGAATGGATGATTCAAGAATTCCAAAGAGTTGTTGATGAGAGATGGCAAGAACTTCTTGACTTGGAAGAGATTACTAATAGAGATGCACGGAAAAAAAGCGGAATAATCGGTGCAAATATAAGGAAAACTTATATTTAATATTAACATAATTAATTCGATTAATTAACATAAAGATGCTATAATATAATTGAAGTAAGCAAAGAGCTTAGGAGGTGGGAAAAATTACTAACTACTTATAACAGGTATATTTACCAGATAGCTATGTACTCAAAAAACAAATAACAACAAAAGGAGAAAAAAACTATGAGAAAGATCAAAAAAATGATGGTAACAGTTGTGACTATGATGGCAATTGCAATGTCTTTAACTGGATGTGGAAATCTGTTCCGGGAAGATGACAAACATGCCACAGTGTCAGTGACAACATCAGATGGGCAGGCATATGTTTTCCAGAGTGTTAACGGTTCAAATTGTACAGTATCAGGAAAAGAAAAGGCATTACGTGAGTGCAAATTTAACCTGAATCTGAAAACAGGCGAAACTGCACACATTGTTTTAAAATGTGAGGCTTGTGGAAATGAGCGGGAAGTTAATGTGGCAGAACCATGGTCAGACGTCATTTTCTGTGATTGTCCAGAGGAGATTGACGAAAACAACAATGCTAGGGAATATGCAGCAATTGAAGTATCATATAGTCAGAAGGAGGACAAAGAGAGTTAGTAAATAAAAAGCCATAATTGTGTGGCGCAATAAAAGCTGGGAGAGAAGGTTATGCAACTTTCTCTCCTAGCTTTTATTTTTTGAAAGATTGCAGTGCACGGAAAAAAAGCGTTTTGAAATGTGCAATATAATTAATCATATTTTTTCTGCTTAAATTAAGTAAGAATTGCATAAATTGTAGAAATTTAGTATAATATTTTTAGAAAAATAAATTATATAAGTAGGTGTTAAAAATGAGGTTAATGGATGAGTTGAATGCTAATTCAGAATTACTAAATGATGATGTAGATTATTATATTAATAGAGAAGTATCAAGTTTTTTTGCAAAAAATGAATCTCCAAATTTTAAAGATGTAAAATTATTGATAGATAAATTAATTGTTGAAACTTTAGATCAATTCGTAAGTGAAACAGGAAAAAGAGATATTAGAACTAGGATTAGTGATTTTTATAAAAGAATTTATTCGATAAAAGAAAATTCTAATTTTCAAATTTGGATGACTAAAAATGAAGATGGAAAAGAATTGTATGGAAAAGTAATGAGTTTACTAAAAAGTGAACAATTTCCTGACCCAAGAGAATATAGTCCTGAACGTGACAAAAGAACTGTAATAGATAGAAGAAATTTGAAACAGGTGGATTTCGATATAAGAAAAAAATGTTTTGAAGATATTATAAATAACGATGAGTTAGATATAGTTACTTCTGCACATATGCAAACTCTTTGTGACATTATTGGAGATAAACCTAAAAATTTGATAGAAATGAATTTAGGAAGAATGGATATGAATCATGCTATACTGATGAAAGTTATATTGCAATATCTAGGTTATAATATAGAGTTAAAGAGCTTATTAACAGGAAATGAAAGTGTTATTGCAAGTAAAATTCCATTAACCTATGAAAAAAGAAATGATAAAATATTTCAAAATTTTGAATTGGAAGAAATGGGAATACCAGATGGATTTTCATTTGAAGAATGGAAAATGGTACAGGAATACGATGAAAGTATTGAAGGACTTGCATCAATATTTAGTAAGTTTAGTGTTCCGCAAAAAGAAAATGCCAATATAATGGTTTCAGAAAGTACAATTGGAAAATCAACAATAAATAGAAATATAGAAGAATTAATAGAAGAATGTAAAATAGGAAAATATGATGATATAAGGAAACATGGAAGTTCTCCTTGTTATGCAATCGATGATGATGTTGTATTAGTTCATCATAAAAATTCAGAGGACTCAAAGATATTTGCTGAATTTTTTAAAAGTCTATCTGATGAAGATAAAAAAAATATTTTTACTGTAATTGATTATAAGGAGATTGAAGGAGATGATAGATGTTGGGAATTACAAGCAAGAGCAAGTGGTGAACATTTTAGAGGAGAGGTTGAAGGGCAAGAACAAATCAAGAACGAATTATTAAATAGGTATTCAATGATTTTAGGAATGCCACAAGAACATATAAGAGATTTTTTTAGAGCAATAATGGTTTTAGGAAGTAATAAAATGGAATATGATAATAGCGGAAATAATGTATTATATGACAAAGACAAAGGATTTCAGATTATTGATTTAGATTATTGTGGAAAGCGTATACCAAATTATAAAATAGACATCAATAATCTATTATTGCCTGATAACTATCAAACTATGACATTGTTGCTAGGAACTAATCGAATTCCGAAAGTTAGTCAAAAGTCATATGGGAGAAAAATTACACAGACAGATAGAGAACAAATAAGGCCAATAATACAAGAAACATTAAAAAAGATTATCTTATCTGTACTAGAGCTAGAATATAATGGTCAAAAAATAACTTATGAAGGGATAAAGAATTGCTTGGAAGAGTATAAAGAATATGGTATAGAACTATCAATTGATGAAATTTTGAATAATAAAAATAAATTTATAACTCAGGAGGAGATTGGAAAAGCAACAATTAATAGAAATATTGAAGGAATTGATATAGCAAAAGAGAAAGTTAGCAATATTGCAGAAAAAATTAGATATTCAAATCAAGATATAGAGCAAGAATAGAGGAGGAAAAATAAGATGGAAGATAAATTTCCAAAAGCTTATTATGAAGTGTTAGAGATATTAAAGTATATGCCATTAGAAAGTGTGAATAAAATACCAAAATCTTTATTAGAGACATTTGAACTTAACAAAGATATTAATCATAATTTTAAAGTAGATATAAATAAAAATTTTGAAGAACAAGACTTATTAGAAGAAACTAAAGATATTTTTGCCAATATATTTAGAGACTTTTGGGCTACTCCATATCAAAAAGAAAGAATTATTGCAAAGCAGAATTATGATAGAAAAGTTTTAGAGGAAGAGAAAAGACGAAAATATAATCCTGATAATTTATTTGAAAAAATAACTAAAGATCAGAATGAATTTTGCAATAATGAGATAAATAATAATTTGAATAATAATCTACCAGTTGAGTACAAAAAAACTTTTTACCAGAAAATTATTGGATTTTTTAAGCGTATATTTAATCTATAATATATTATGATACTAAAAAAGACAGGATAAGTCATTTGATGAAAGTATGCAGATGTGATAAACAAAGAATTTTAGAAAGAGAGTGAGCAAAAATGAAACTAAACATAGTAATGGTAGAACCAGAAATACCACAAAACACAGGAAACATAGCAAGAACATGTGCAATAACAGGAGCAAAACTGCATTTAGTACATCCATTAGGATTCCAAATAGACGAAAAAACATTAAAAAGAGCAGGGTTAGACTATTGGGACAAACTAGATATAGAAGAACATGATTCATTAGAAAAATTTTTAGAAAAATATAAACCAGAAGAAAACAATATGTTTTTTGCAACAACAAAAGGCAAAACACAATATACAGATATAGATTATTTAAAAATGGATGAAGTATTTGTATTATATGGAAAAGAAACAAAAGGACTACCAGAATGGCTTTTAGAAAAATATTTAGACAAAAAAACAATAAGAATTCCAATGTTGCCAACATTAAGGTCACTAAATTTATCAAATTCAGTTGCGATAATTACATATGAAATATTAAGACAACATAATTTTGAAGACTTGCAAGGAACAAGTAATTATTTTGATAAATAATTGCACGGAAAAAAAGCGTTTTAAAATGTGCAAAATTGCACGGAAAAAAAGCGATCTCACGTGTGCACTTGACAACTTTACATAAGCATGCTAAAATATGAAAGTATGCCCAAAAGGTATAGTAACTATAAAAAACTCATTTTAAAAACAAAAATAATTATGGAGGTACAAAAAAATGAGATTACGGTTTAACTTAGGAGCAATTGTAGAAATTATACTCTTCGGTGAAGAAAAGAGTAAAACAGTTACGGGAAAAGTAGTAAGTGTAATGGATGACGAAGTGCAGCTTTGTCCGCAGCTAAGAGTGAAAAGAGAAAGAGAAGTGTCTGATTGGCACTTTAGCGAAGATCCTGATTATAGACAGGATATTTCTGTGGATGCAAATGATATTATACATCTTAATCGTCAACTTATTAAAAGCTGGAAATATGTGCATATAAATGAATTAAACAAAAAAGATGCGGTTAATGAGGAAAAAGATATGATAACCGGAAAAGGTATCGAAGATTTTACCCAAAATGAGTTTGACACTGAAACAGGACTTTGCCTTGGAACTGGAGAATACTGCGGAGATATCAAAGAACATTATGAAATGCCAATTGTAATTGCAGTGAAACAGTCTGAAGAAGATGAAGAAAAAGACCAAAAAAAATAAAGAAACCGTAAAAGAAGCGGACTCTCTTGCAAAAGGGAGTCTGTTTCTTTCTAAAAATTTCTTGAAGAAAATAATAAAACGTGATATTATTAGGATTAGAGAGGAAGATAGAACGAGTGGAAGAAATTGAAGGGATATTAACAGAAATAATATATCAAAATGAAGTTAATAGTTATGTGGTAGGAATATTTGAAACAGAAGAAGAACAAATAACAGTTGTTGGATATCTACCATTTATAAAAAAGGGAGATACTTTAAAAATAATAGGAAAATTTGTAGAACATAAAGATTATGGGGAACAATTTAAAATAGAAACATTTGAAAAATTAATGCCACAAACCTTAGGAGCACTAGAAACTTATTTAGCAAATGGAAATATAAAAGGAGTAGGACCCGCAACAGCTTCTAAAATAGTTAATAAATTTGGAGAAGACACAATACATGTACTAAAATTTGAACCACAAAAATTAGCTCAAATAAGAGGAATTACCAAAGACAAGGCAATAGAAATATCAGAAAGCTTTATAGAAAATTGGGAAGTATGGCAGATTGTTGGATTTCTTGAAAGATTTGGAATTGGAGCTGAAAGTGCAAAAAAAGTGTATGATTTATTAGGAATAAATGCAATTGCGGAAATAGAGGCAGATCCATATATACTTATAGATATATCAAGAGGGGTAGATTTTAAGCAAATTGATCAAATGGCAATTGAACTAGGAATGGAAAAAGAAAATCAAAAGAGAGTAAAAAGTGGAATAAAATATGCACTTATAAAAATTACATATAATGGGCATTGTTGTACACTAAAGGAAAATTTAATAGAATATGTAAAAACTTTATTAAATGTAAATGAAGCAACAATAGAAAATGGAATAATCAATCTTAAAGTAAATGATGAAATTGTTGTAGAAAATAGAGATGGTGAAGAATGGATATATTTATATTCATTTTACAATGCAGAAAATCAAATTGCTAGAAACATTTTAGAATTAGATAAATATAGAAATGTAAAAAAAGTATCTAATATTGAAAAAGAACTAAATTTAGTAGAAAAAAGAACTGATATAATACTATCAGAAAAGCAAAAAGAAGCAATAAGAGCAATAAATGATAACAATGTAACAATAATAACAGGAGGACCTGGAACCGGAAAAACAACAATAATAAAAAGCATAATTGAAATTTACAAACAGAAGAAATACAAAATTGTATTGTGTGCACCAACTGGAAGAGCTGCAAAAAGAATGACAGAGACCACAGGAGAAGAAGCAAGTACACTACATAGATTGCTAGAAATAGGAAAAGTAGATGAAGAATCACTATTTAAGAAAGACAATGAATATCAAGGAGCACCAATAGATGGAGACATAATAATAGTAGATGAAGTTTCTATGGTTGATATGTTTATAATGAGCTATTTGTTAGATTGCATATATAAAGGAACTAAATTGATTTTGGTAGGAGACTGTGACCAATTGCCATCAGTTGGACCTGGAAGTGTATTAAAAGATTTGATTGCATCAGAAAGAATTGTAACAGTACACCTTGACAAAATATTTAGACAAGCAGCTAAAAGTAAAATTATAGTCAATGCACATAGAGTTAATAATGGAAAGAAATTTATTAGTAAAGAAGACCCAGAAATGGAAGAAGATTCTAAACAAGATTTTTTCTTTATAAAAGAAAATAATCAAGAAAAGGTTTTAGAACAAGTATTATCATTATGTAATGGAAGACTTAAAAAATTTGGAGATTATGATTTCTTTGAGAGTATACAAGTTTTAAGTCCTACTAAAAAAGGATTGCTTGGAACAAAAGAAATGAATAAAGCATTACAAGAAGAATTAAATCCACATAGAGAAGGAGAAGCGGAAAAAAACAGTATGGGAGCAATATTCAGAATTGGCGATAGAATAATGCAAATAAAGAATAATTATGATATGTATTGGGAAAAGAAAAATGAGGGCGAAGTTGAAGTAGGAAACGGTGTATTTAATGGAGAAACAGGAACAATATTAAATATAAATGAGAAAGAAAAAAATATATGTGTTAAATTTGATGATGATAAATATGTTTGGTATGAATTTAATGATTTGGAACAAATAGAACACAGTTATTGTATTACAATTCATAAAGCACAAGGAAGTGAATTTGATGTTGTAATTATGATTGTACCACAAGCTGCACCAATGCTTCTTACAAGAAATTTATTATATACAGGATTGACTAGAGCAAAAAAATTATTGATTGTTATTGGAAACGAGAGAGTTATAGATTATATGATTAATAATGTGGACAGTAAAAAAAGAAATACTGGATTAGAATTTAAAATGAAGAACATGAATACTTGACAATTTTTAGACATTATTGTAATATTAAGTGGGAGGAAAAAAATATGAGTAACAGAAGAAGTTTTTTTATGAAATTTACAAGAGAAGATGCAAAAAAACAAATAGAAATTAAAGAGAAAAAATTAAATAGAAAATTAACACCTGAGGAGAAACACAAAATAATAAAAGGAGTAGCACATAATGCGAGGGCAAAAGCTATAAGAGCATCTTTAGCTGCATTTTTAGGAATTGGAACAATTGCAGCAGGAGTAACAGCAGTAAGAGCATTAAATCCAGGAACAGAAGTAAGAACAGAAACACAAAGCAATACAAATGAAACAGAAAAAGGAAAATCTTTTAGAGAGGGCATATTAGTTGAAGATAAAGATGAAAAAGAAATCAATGCTTTAAATACTAAAGAAGCGATTGTAGCATACTTAAAAAATATGTATATAGAAGAATATGAGAAAGAAACAGGAGATACAACATTAACAACAGCAGATATAAAAATTATGGAATCTTCACAAGACTATATATATCAACTAGAAGATGGAACATTTGTTACACATGGACAAAATCCAGAAACAACAGAAATGAATATGAAAGAAAATGGAGAAGAGTATTCTACATATACTAATGAAAAAGGAACTGCGATTGAGTCAAATGTATATTCAGTTCGATTAAACGAAAATGATAAAATACTTGATATGATAACAGAAAAGGATTTAAAAAGAACAATTCCAGGTGATAATTATTTAGAAATGAAAGACTATAATTCTATACTTGAAAAAATGGGAAACGTAGTAAGTAAGTCTTATAGCTTAATGAATGTAGTAGGAGCTGAAAATATATCACAAGCAACAGTAGATAATTATAAAAAAGAATTATTGAAAGCGGTAAAGAAATATCAAATTGATAATATAGGGCAAACACAAGATACAACACAACAAGATGTTCAAAAGGATGACGGAATGGAAATAGATGATTAATGTATAAAACACCACTTTTTGCAAACAATATGTTTAAAACATAATTTGCAAGGAGTGGATTTTTTTGAGAAAATATCAAAAATTAGACATAGAAGGAGCAATACTAGATGAAGAGCAACTAAAAAAGCATATGGAAAAAATAGCAATACAACATACATTAAAATCAAAATCAGATAAAAACACATATCCAATACCACAAATGTTAACAAACTATGGGTTAATAAAAAGTACGTATAATCTATTAAATGAACATATAAAATTAGGAATAAACATACATCCAGCTGGAGAATGGATATTAGACAACTTTTATATAGTAGAAGAATCTGTAAGACAAATAGAAAAAGAGATAACATTAAAAAAATACACAAATTTTGTAGGAATTCAAAATGGTAAATATACAGGATTTGCACGAATATACGTATTAGCAAACGAAATAGTAGCATATACAGATAACAGAATAACAGGAGAGAACTTAGAAAAATATTTGCAAGCATATCAAACCAAAAAAACATTAAATATGGAAGAAATATGGAATATAGGAGTGTTTTTACAAATAGCAATAATACAAAACATTGCAGATATATGCGAAAAAATATATAGTAGTCAAATCCAAAAATATAAAGTAAAAAGTATAATAGAAAGACTAGTAGAAAAGAAAGAAAAAAGCGAATTAAAATATAATCAATTTTCTGGAATGAGGCTAAAAGGTAATGAAGTAAAAAATATGAAATATCCATTTATAGAATACATGTCATATTCACTAAAGAAATATGGAAAAAAAGCATATGGATATCTAAATATTTTAGAAGAAGAAGTAGAAAAACTAGGAATAACAGTATCAGACGCAATACAAAAAGAGCATTTTGCAACAGCTATAAGAAAAATAACAATGAGAAATTGCATAACAAGTATAAAAACTATTCAAAGAATAAATTTTTTAGATATATTTGAAAAAATTAATGGAGTAGAAGGAATTTTAAGTAATGATCCAGCAGGAGTATATGACAAAATGGAATATAAAACAAAAGAATATTATAGAAATACAATAAAAGAAATTGCACAAAAAACGAAAATGTCTGAAATATATATAGCAAGAAAAACAATAGAATTGTGTAATAATGCTGAAAGTGGAAGCAAACAGAGCCATATAGGATATTATTTAATAGATGATGGAAGAAGCGAATTATATAATAAATTACAATATAAAGAAAAAATATTAAAACCACAAACAAAATCAAAAATTTATATCATAACATTTTTTATACTAACATTAGGATTATCAATTATATTAGCAGGAGTAAACGAAAAAAGTCTAACTAAATTTATATTAACAACAATATTTTTAATTATACCAATATCAGAATTTGTAACTCAAACAATTCAATATATATTAGGTAAAATAATAAAACCAAAAATAATACCAAAGATGGAATTAGCAAATGGAATAACAAAAGAAAATGCAACATTTGTAGTAATACCAACAATTATAAAAACAAAAGGAAAAGTGCAAGAACTATTTGGTAAAATGGAAGTATTTTATTTAGCTAATAAAAGCCAAAATTTATATTTTGCATTATTAGGAGACTGTTCTGAAAGTACTACAAAAGACGAAAAATTTGATAAAGAAGTAATAGAAGAAGGGCTAAGGCAAGTAACAATCTTAAACGAAAAATACTCACAAAATGGATTTCCGATATTCCACTTTATTTATAGAGAAAGGCAATACAATAAAAAAGAAGATAAATATCTAGGATGGGAAAGAAAAAGAGGATTACTTACACAATTTAATGAATATATCTTAAAAAATGAAAAAAATAAATTCAAAATAAACACAATAAATCAACAAGAATTACCAAAAATAAAATATGTAATAACATTAGATGCAGATACAGACTTGGTTTTAAATACTGCATTTGAACTAGTTGGAGCTATGTCACACATATTAAACAAACCAGAAATACAAAATGGAATAGTAACAAAAGGTCATGCATTAATGCAACCACGAGTAGGGATAAATTTAAATGTTAGTCATACAAATTTATTCACAAAAATCTTTGCAGGAGCTGGTGGAATAGATAATTATACAAATGCAATATCTGATATATATCAAGATAATTTTCAAGAAGGAATTTTTACAGGAAAGGGAATATATGATGTTGAAATATTTTCAAAAGTATTAAAACAAGAAATTCCAGAAAATACAGTACTTAGTCACGATTTATTAGAGGGAAGTTATTTAAGATGTGGATTAGCGTCAGATATAATGTTAATGGATGGATATCCTACTAAATATGCGAGTTTTATGAATAGATTATCAAGATGGACAAGAGGAGATTGGCAAATTACAAGATGGCTAAAAAGCAAATTAAATGCACTTTCAAAATTCAAAATATTTGATAATTTAAAAAGAAGTTTATTTGAAATAGCAACAATAGTTTTGCTAGCATGGGGAATATGTACAAAAAGTCAATGGCTAGTATTAACTTCACTTGGAATAGTTATATATCCATTTGTGTTAGAAATTTTAACACTGGCATTTTCAAGGAAAGAAGGAGAGAAAAAACAAAGAACATTTACACCACATATTGCAGGTGTAAAAGGTGCAATATATAGGGCAATTTTAACAGTAGGTTGTGTACCATATAAGGCATATGTAGAATTAAAAGCAATTTGTAAAACAATATATAGGGTAAATATTTCTCATAAACATTTGTTAGAATGGATGACTTCAGAAGATGCAGAAAAACAATCTAAAACTACATTTGAAAATTATTATAAAATGATGGCTATAAATGTAATATTCGGAATATTAGCAATTTTACTGGGTTTTGATAGATGGTTATTAACAATTATTGGAATTTTGTGGATAACTACTCCTTATATCATGTATAAAATAAGCAAAGTACCTGAAAATAACAAGAAAAAAATAGCGAAAGAAGATGAAATATATCTAAAAGAAATTGCACAAAGAACTTGGCAATTTTTTAAAGACTATTTAACAGCAGAAAACAATTATATGATTCCAGATAATTATCAAGAAGACAGAAAACAACTTGTAGTACCAAGAACATCATCAACAAATATAGGACTTTCAATGTTAGCAATAATATCAAGTTATGATTTAGGATTTGAGGGATTAGAATCAAGTATAGATAGACTAAAAAAGCTAATAAATGTTGTATATGAACTTCCAAAATGGAATGGACATTTATACAATTGGTACAATATAAAAACGATGAAACCTTTAATTCCAAGATATATTTCAACAGTAGATAGTGGAAATTTAGTTGGGTATATGTACACAACAAGAGCTTTTTTAGAGGAGCTAGACAAAACAGATGAAGTAGAAGATTTGATAAATAAATTAACAGATATGATAGAAAATACAGATTTTAAAGTATTATATAATGAGGAGCAGAGGTTATTTTCAATAGGATTTAATATAGAAGAAAACAAATTAACAGATTCATATTATGACCTATTAGCATCAGAAGCAAGACAAGCAAGTTTAGTAGCAATAGCAAAAAATGATGTGCCATCAAAACATTGGAATAATTTAAGTAGAACATTAACAGTATTACGAAAATACAAAGGTCTTATATCATGGTCTGGAACAGCATTTGAATATTTAATGCCAAATATCAATATTCCAAGATATAAAGGAAGCTTATTAGACGAATCATGTAAATTTGCAATAATGAATCAAATTGAATATAGCCAAAAACTAGGAATACCTTGGGGAATATCAGAAGCGGCATTTAATTTAAAAGACCTACATTCAAATTATCAATATAAAGCATTTGGAATACCATGGTTAGGGCTAAAAAGAGGATTAGCAGATGAAATGGTAAGTGCAACTTATGGAAGCGTATTAGCAATAACAGATATGCCAACAGCAGTATTAAAGAATCTAAAAGAATTAGAAAAACAAGGAATGTATGATAAATATGGATTTTATGAATCAATAGATTACACACCAGAAAGACTTACAAAAGGTCAAAAATCAGTACCTGTAAAAACATATATGGCACATCATCAAGCCTTGATACTACTATCTATAAACAACTTATTTAATAATCAAATATTTCAAAAAAGATTCATGAAAAATCCAGAAATAGAAGCAGTAAGTATTTTATTGCAAGAAAGAATGCCAGAAACATTTATAATAACAAAAGAATCAAAAGAAAAACCAGAAAAAATTAGATATCAAGATTACGAAAATTATACAGTAAGAGAATATAACAAAATAGATGAGAGAGTAATAAGAGGAAATGTAATAGGAAATGAAAAATATGTTGTGGCAATGAATCAGATAGGATGTGGAGTAAGTAAATTTGAAGAAAATTATATAAATAGGTTTAAAAGAACAGATGATTATAACCAAGGAATATTTTTCTATATAAAAGATATAAAAACAAATGAAATCTGGTCTGCAACAGATGATAATAATTGTGAGCAATTTACAGTTCAATTTATGCCAGACAGAAATCAATTTGAAAAAACAGAAGAAGAAATAAAAACAAAATTCAAAGTTACTGTTGATGCAAATGAACCTGTTGAAATACGAAGACTTGAAATTCAAAATAAAACACAAGAAGAAAAAATATTAGAAGTAACATCATATTTTGAGCCTGTACTTTCAAGAAAAGAGCAGGATTATGCACATCAAGCATTTAATAATCTATTTTTAGTATATGGATATGATGAAGAAAATGATTATTTGACAGTAAAAAGAAAGAAAAGAGAAAGTAATCAAAAAGAATTATATTTAATTGCAAAAATGCAAACAAATAGTGAAAAAATAGGAGAAACAGAATATGAAATAGATAGAGCAAAATTTACTGGAAGAAATAATTTTGGAATACCAAAAGCTGTTCAAAATTCAACTCCATTGTCTAGAAAAACAGGACTTACTACAGAAGGAATAGTTGCATTAAAAAATACAATCAAAATTCAACCAGAACAAAAAGTATATGTTGATTTAATATTATCAGTTGAATATGAAGAACAGCTAGCAATTCAAAATATAGAAAAATACAAAGTAATAGAAAATGTGGGCAGAGAATTTGAGATTGTAAAAGCTAAAACAGAAGCAGAATCAAGATATCTTGAAATTAAAGGTAAAGATATGGATGTATATCAAACGATATTATCATACATTTTGTTTGATAATCCGTTGAAAAACAATTCTAAATTGGCATACAAAACCTATGAGCAAAAAGACTTATGGAAATATGGTATTTCAGGAGATTTGCCTATAATTACAGTTACAATAAAATATATAAATGATATTTATGTTATTAGGCAAATTATAAAAGCATATGAATTTTTTAGAACTAAAAATATTCAAGTTGAGTTGGTAATAATAGATGAAGAAAACTACAGTTACGAAAACTATATAAAAGATGAAATTGAAGGAGTTATTTTAAATTGCCATTTAGCATATATGAAAAACATCTATGGTGGGATTTTTGTACTTTCTAAAAGTGAGATAGATGTACAAGATTTAAATTTAATAAAATTTGTATCAAGTTTAGTAATTGATAGCCATTTAGGAAATCTACAAAATATCATTAAAGACATGGAAGAAGATGTATTAGACGAATATAGAATTGCTGAAAATACTTCTAAAATAACAGGAAAAGAAGATAATACAAAAGATATAGATGTTTTAAATAATATAAAAGAACCTAAATATTACAATGAATATGGAGCTTTTTTAGAAGATGGAAAAGAATATGTTATAAGAGTAAATAAAGAAAACAAATTGCCAACAACATGGAGCCATATAATAGCAAACGAAAAATTCGGTAGTGTAGTAACAGAAAGTGGCGGAGGATATACATGGTATAAAAATAGCAGATTAAATAGAATTACAAGTTGGCAAAACAGTGCATGTAGTAATATTCCATCAGAAATAATTTATTTAAAAGATGAAGAAAATGGACGTATATGGACACCAACTGCAATGCCTATACCAGATGACAAAAATTATAATGCAATATTTGGATTTGGCTATGCTAAATATATTCATTCAAGTGATGAAATTATACAGGAATTAGAAGTATTTGTACCACAAGAAGAAAGTTGTAAAATTAATATTTTAACATTGAAAAACAATGCTCCTAAAAAGAAAAAAATAAAAATTCTATACTATGTAAAACCAGTAATAGGAGAAGATGAAATAAAATCAGACAGTTATATAAAACTTAAATATGAAGAAAATTCAAATATGGTAATTGCTAAAAATCTTTATAATGTTGATGAATTTAATGATACAATATATGTTTCTAGTAGTGAGAAAATTAAATCATTTACAGGAAATAAAAAGACGTTTGGAATAAACAAAATTAGACTAGATAATGATAGTGGGATAGGTAAAAAATCTTGTATTGCAATAGAAATAGAAGTTGAAATAGAAAGTTTTTCTGATAAAAAGATATCTATAATTTTAGGCGCAGAAGAAAATTTAGTTTCAGCAAAAGATATTGCATATAAATATTCTAAAATTCAAAATTGCAATATGGAACTTGTAAAAGTAAAAAATAAATGGAACGAATTATTAGGAAGAGTACAAGTAAAAACACCATATGAATCTTTAAATATAATGATTAATGGCTGGATTATGTATCAAACTATTTGTAGTAGATTACTTGCTAAAAGTGGATTTTATCAATCTGGTGGAGCATATGGTTTTAGAGACCAATTGCAAGATGCATATGGTACAAAGTTTTTAGATACAAATATTTTATATAATCAAATAATAAAACACAGTAAGCATCAATTTATAGAAGGAGATGTTGAACATTGGTGGCATGAGGAAAATAATAGAGGAATAAGGACTAAATTTTCAGATGATTTATTGTGGCTTCCATATATGGTTATAAAATATATTAGACACACTGGAGATTATGAGATTTTAAATGTTATTACACCATATTTGCAAGGTGCAAAGTTAAAAGAAAATGAAAAAGAAAAATATGAACAATATTTGCCATCAAATATTGAAGAAAGTATTTATGAACATTGTAAAAAAGCAATTGACAGAGCATGCGGAATTAGTGATAATGAGTGGAGTTTTGGAGAACATGGATTACCTAAAATTGGAATAGGAGATTGGAATGATGGATTCAGTAATATAGGACCAGAAGGTAAAGGAGAAAGCGTATGGTTAGGATTTTTCTTATATGAAATTTTGAAAGGTTTTATTTCAATTACAGAATATAGGAATGATTTAGAGAAGACTGAACAGTATAAAAAGATTGCAAAACAGTTGCAAATAAACTTAAATACAAATGCATGGGATGGAAGATGGTTTAAAAGAGCTTTTGCTGATAATGGAGATGTTTATGGAAGTATGGAAAACGAAGAATGTAGAATTGACAGTATTGCTCAAAGTTGGTCTGTAATTTCAGGTGCAGGAGATGAAGAAAAACAAAAACAAGCAATGGAAAGCCTAGAAAATCATTTAGTTGATGCTGAAAGTGGAATTATAAAATTGCTTGATCCGCCTTTTGAAAAGGGTAAACTTGAGCCTGGATATATTAAAGCTTATGTTCCAGGTGTTAGAGAAAATGGTGGACAATACACACACTCTGCCATTTGGGCAATTATTGCAGAAGCCATGTTAGGTAAAGGAGATAAGGCAGTAGAATTATATAAAATGATTACACCTATAGAACATGCAAGGACAAAAGAAGCAGCAAACAAATACAAAGTTGAACCATATGTACTTGCAGCAGACGTGTATGGTGCGCAAAATTTAGCAGGTTCAGGTGGATGGACGTGGTATACAGGTTCAAGCAGTTGGTATTATTTAGCTGGTATTCAATATATTTTAGGACTTAATATTTATCATAATACTATGAGTTTTAATCCTTGTATTCCTAAATTTTGGAATGAATATGAAATTAAATATAAATTTGGAAATAGTATTTATAACATTAAAGTCAAAAATCCTAATGGAAAAAACACAGGTATTTCACAGGTTGTAATTGATGGGAATGAGCATGAAAATAAAATTATTCTTGATAGTAGTGGCAAAGTGTTTAATGTTGAAATTATTATGTAGTAAAGCAGTAATAATGCAAAAATTGTCAAAATAAAAATAAGAAAAATAAAAACTAATAGTTGCAAAACTATTAGTTTTTTGTTATGATGAAAAAGAACAAAGGATTTGAAGAAATCAAAAGAAAGGATGAGGTCAAGAATGGAAATAGAAGACTTACAAAAAACAATCGAAAAAGTAAGAAAAGCACAACAAGAATTCTCAAAATATACACAAGAACAAGTAGACAAAATATTTCAAGCAGCAGCAATAGCTGCAAACCAAAGTAGGATACCACTTGCAAAAATGGCGGTAGAAGAAACAGGAATGGGAATTGTAGAAGATAAAGTAATAAAAAATCACTATGCAGCAGAATATGTATACAATAAATATAAAGATATAAAAACATGTGGAGTGCTAGAACAAGATGACAATTATGGAATCAAAAAAATAGCAGAACCAATAGGTGTAATAGCAGCAGTAATACCAACAACAAACCCAACATCAACAGCAATATTTAAAACATTAATCGCATTAAAGACAAGAAATGGGATAATAATAAGCCCACACCCAAGAGCAAAACAGTCAACAATAGCAGCTGCAAAAATAGTGTTAGAAGCAGCAGTAAAAGCAGGAGCACCAGAAGGAATAATATCATGGATAGATGTACCATCACTAGAATTAACAAATGTGTTAATGCAATCAGCAGATATAATATTAGCCACAGGTGGACCAGGAATGGTAAAAGCTGCATATTCTAGTGGAAAACCAGCATTAGGTGTAGGACCAGGAAATACACCAGCAGTAATAGATGAAACAGCAGATATAGTATTAGCAGTAAACTCAATAATTCATTCAAAAACATTTGATAATGGAATGATATGTGCATCAGAACAATCTGTAATAGTAAGTGATAAAATCTATGACAGAGTAAGAGAAGAATTTATGAGAAGAGGATGCTATTTACTAAATGCAGAAGAAACAGAAAAAGTAAGAAAAACAATTATAATAAATGGAGCATTAAATGCTAAAATAGTTGGACAATCAGCACATACAATTGCACAATTAGCAGGAGTAGATGTTTCTGAAAATACAAAAATCTTAATAGGAGAAGTAGAAAGTGTAGATTTGTCAGAAGAATTTGCACATGAAAAACTTTCACCTGTTTTAGCAATGTATAGAGCATCAAGTTTTGAAGATGCAGTAAGCAAAGCATACAGACTAATAGAAGATGGAGGCCTAGGACATACATCTTCATTATATATCAATACAGTTACTGAAAAAGAGAAAATAGAGAAGTTTTATAATACAATGAAAACATGTAGAGTATTAATAAATACACCATCATCACAAGGTGGAATTGGTGACATATATAACTTTAAGTTAGCACCATCATTGACACTTGGATGCGGAACATGGGGCGGAAACTCTGTATCAGAAAATGTAGGAGTAAAACATTTAATAAATATAAAAACAGTAGCCGAAAGGAGAGAAAATATGCTTTGGTTTAGAGCACCTGAAAAGGTATATTTAAAAAGAGGTTGTTTACCAGTAGCTTTAGAAGAGCTAAAAAATGTAATGGGTAAAAAAAGAGTATTTATAGTAACAGATACATTTCTTTATCAAAACGGATACACAAAAGTAGTAACAGATAAATTAGATGAAATGGGAATAGTACATGAAACATTTTTTGATGTTGCGCCAGATCCAACACTTGCATGTGCAAAAGAAGGAGCACAATTAATAGATGCATTCAAACCTGATTGCATAATAGCAGTAGGTGGAGGTTCAGCAATGGATGCTGCAAAAATTATGTGGGTAATGTATGAACATCCAGAAATTGATTTCTTAGATATGGCAATGAGATTTATGGATATCAGAAAAAGAGTATACACATTCCCTAAAATGGGAGAAAAAGCATACTTTATAGCTGTACCAACATCAGCAGGAACAGGTTCAGAAGTAACACCATTTGCAGTAATTACAGATGAAACAACAGGACAAAAATATCCATTAGCAGATTATGAATTATTACCTAAAATGGCAATTGTAGATGCAAACTTGATGATGAATGCACCAAAAGGATTAACTTCAGCATCAGGAGCAGACGCATTAGTTCATGCAATCGAAGCATATGCATCTATGATGGCAACAGAATTTACAGATGGTTTAGCAATAGAAGCAATAAAAACGATTTTTGAATATTTACCAAGAGCATATGAAAACGGAGCAAATGACCCAGAAGCAAGAGAAAAAATGGCAAATGCAGCAACAATGGCAGGTATGGCCTTTGCAAATGCATTTTTAGGAATATGTCACTCAATGGGACATAAATTAGGAGCATATCATCATTTACCACACGGAATTACTGTATCATTAGTACTTGACGAAGTTATGAGATTTAATAGTGCAGAAGTTCCAAATAAAATGGGAACATTTCCACAATATGACCATCCACATACATTAAGAAGATATGCAGAAATTGCAGAAGCTTTAAATATTGGTGGAGCAAATGACTACGAAAAAATGGAAAATCTAATTAGTAAAATAGATGAATTAAAAGAAAGAATTGGAATAAAGAAAACAATCAGAGAATATGGAATTGAAGAACAAGACTTTTTAGCTACATTAGACGAAATGTCAGAAAAAGCATTTGATGATCAATGTACAGGAGCAAATCCAAGATATCCATTAATTAGTGAAATTAAGGATATTTATTTAAAGGTATATTATGGAAATTAAGAGAGGAACGTGAGTAAAGATGGAATATAATTTAAATGAACCAATTGCTGAAAGAAAAACTAAAACAGTATATAAAGATGGAGATAAAACAATAAAATTATTTATAGAAAATTATTCAAAAGCAGCAATTTTAAATGAAGCACTAATTCAATCAAGAGTAGAAGAAAGTACAGATTTAAAAATTTCAAAATTGATAGAAGTTACAAAAATTGAGAATAGATGGGCATTAGTTACAGAATTTATAGAAGGAACACCATTAGATGTTTTAATGAAAGAACATCCAGAAAAAGAAGATGAATATTTAAAGTTATTTGTGGATATTCAACTAGAAATAATGTCTAAAAAAGTACCATTATTAAATAGATTAAAAGATAAATATAGAAGAAAACTAGCAGAAGCAGATATTGATGATAATACAAGATATGAATTATTGCAAAGACTAGAAGGAACTAAAAATCATGACAAATTATGCCATGGAGATTTCAATCCAAGTAATGTAATAATAGATGCAAATGGAGAATACAGTATCATTGACTGGGCACATGCAACTCAAGGAAATGCATCAGCAGATGTTGCAAAAACATTTTTGCTATTTTCAGTAAATGGTCAAGCTGAATTAGCTGAAAAATATTTAAACATGATTACTGAAAAAGGTGGATTAGAAAAGAGAGGAATTCAAAGATGGATTCCAATTGTAGCAGCAGTTCAATTGAAAAAAGGTGAAGTTGAAGACAGAAAAACATTAGAAAAATGGGTAGATGTAGTAGATTATGAATAATATGATAATATAAAAATATAGGGGGATTAAAAATGACAAGAGTTGAATTAAAAAACATGGCAAAAGAACAAATACAAGGGAAAATAGGAATTCTATTTTTAATATTTTTGATTATTGCAATTATAGGAGCAGGAAGCGCATTAGTACCAGTAGTAGGATGGTTTGCTGCAATTGTAATTATGCCAGCTTTTAATATTTCATTATGCATGATATTTTTGGGATTAACTAAAAATGAAGACATTTCAGTTGGAGATGCTTTTAAAGGTTTTAATATAACAGGAAAAGCAGTTTGGTTAAATATAATTACAAATTTCTTTGTATTCTTGTGGTCATTATTATTAGTGATTCCTGGAATAATAAAGGTATTTTCATATGCTGCTGCACCATTTATATTGGCAGATAACCCAGAACTAACAGCAAGAGAAGCATTATCAGAAAGTAAAAGAATAATGGATGGACATAAATTTGATTTATTTGTATTACAACTATCATTCTTTTGGTGGTATATATTAAGTGCAATTACATTTGGAATTGCATACATATATGTTGTACCATATTTTCAAGCTACAATGGCAAACTTTTATAATGATATTAAAGATAAAACTGTTGAAAACTAGATAGATATTAAATAGTTAAAGATACCACAAAATATTTGCAAATTATGCAATTTTGTGGTATTATGTATATGTAACCAAAATTTTTTATAATTGAGAAAATTTTCTCAACTAATTAACAGGAGGATTATAATTATGAATGCAACAGAAGCACGGCAGAAATCACTTGATAACCAGTATGAAAAGGCTATGAAGGAGATTGATAAAGCAGTAGATGGAGGATGGACAAGATGCAGTGTTTGTTTTTCTGACCCACTCTATCCAGAAGTGGCAGAAAGAATTGCAGAAAACGGGTTTGACGTAAAAGTTACGTTAAGAGAAAACGGAATGGGGATGTCTTCTAACGTAGTATCTTGGTACAATACCAAGAATAAAGGGGAAAAAGGCAAAGTTGAATACATTACAGATGAGAGTAAGAATTCTAAACCACCTTTGAACGAGAAATTACTAACGAGTATTTCCTTGGAGACAAAAAGACTCCAAAGAGAAGCAAGAAGATTGAGCCAGGAAAGAAATACAAAGTAAAAGAGTTAGGGGACTGTTGAAAAATGGCCCCCTAAATTAATTCAAGAATATGAAAATTTATTTTAATATTATTTAGTTAGAAAAATAGAGTTTGTGACCTAGTTTGTGAAAATGTATTTTTAGGTCACAAAGGGAGGAAATATGTTTAAATTACACTCAGAATACAAGCCAACAGGAGACCAACCTAAGGCAATAGATTATCTAGTAAAAGGAATAGAAAGAGGCGAGAAATACCAGACGCTTCTGGGAGTTACAGGCTCTGGAAAAACATTCACAATGGCAAATATAATAGAAAAAACACAAAAGCCAACATTAGTGTTAGCGCATAATAAGACACTAGCAGGGCAATTATATTCCGAATTCAAAGAGTTTTTTCCAGAAAACCATGTTGAATACTTTGTGTCATATTATGATTATTATCAACCAGAAAGCTATATTGCACAAAGTGACACATATATAGAAAAAGATGCATCAATAAATGATGAAATAGATAAATTAAGACATTCAGCAACAGCATCATTATTTGAAACAAAAGATGTAATAATAGTTGCATCTGTATCATGTATATATGGATTAGGAGATCCAATTGATTATGAAAACATGATAGTATCATTACGTCCAGGAATGCAAGTAGAAAGAGACAAAATGCTGAAAAAACTAGTGAATATGCAATATTCGAGAAATGAAATAGACTTTAAAAGAGGAACTTTTAGAGCAAAAGGAGACATTGTAGAAATATATCCATCAGATAAAGGAGAATCAGCTATAAGAGTGGAGTTTTGGGGAGATGAAATTGAAAAAATAAATGAAATAAATCCATTAACAGGAAAATCAATAGGAACAAGAGAACATGTAATGGTATTCCCAAATTCACATTATGTAACATCTAAAGAAAAGATGGAAAGAGCTATAAAAACAATTGAAAAAGAAATGGAAGAAAGAGTAGAATATTTCAAAAAAGAAAACAAATTAATAGAAGCACAACGTATTCAAGAACGAACCAATTTTGATATAGAAATGATGAAAGAAACAGGATTTTGCCAAGGAATAGAAAATTATTCAAGACATATAAGTGGAAGAGAACCAGGAAGTCCACCATTTACACTATTTGATTATTTTCCAAAAGATTTCCTATTATTAATAGATGAATCACATGCAACAATTCCACAAGTTAGAGCAATGTATAATGGTGACAGAGCTAGAAAAGAATCACTTGTAAAATATGGCTTTAGATTACCATCAGCATTTGATAATAGACCACTGACATTTAATGAATTTGAAGAAAGAATTAATCAAGTTGTATTTGTAAGTGCAACACCTGCTGATTACGAAAATGAACATTCGGGAAACAATGTAGTGGAACAAATTATTAGACCGACTGGGTTACTTGACCCTAAAATAGAAGTAAAACCAGTAACAAATCAAATAGATGACTTATTAGAACAAATTAGAATTAGAGTGGAAAGAAAAGAAAGAGTATTAGTAACAACATTAACTAAAAAGATGGCAGAAGACTTAACTGAATATTTAAAAAGCTTAGATATAAAAGTAAATTATATACATTCAGACACAAAAGCATTAGAAAGAATGGAAATAATTCGTAAATTACGTTTAGGAGAATTTGATGTTTTAGTAGGAATAAACCTATTAAGAGAGGGATTGGATATCCCAGAAGTTTCATTAGTTGCAATACTTGACGCAGATAAAGAAGGATTTTTACGTTCAGAACGTTCACTAATTCAAACAATAGGACGTGCTGCAAGAAATACAGATGGAACTGTTATAATGTATGCAGATGAACTTACAGATTCAATGGAAAAAGCAATAAAAGAGACAAACAGAAGACGTGGAATCCAAGAGGCATACAATAAAGAACATAATATCATACCAACAACAATAAAAAAATCTATTAGAGATTCAATTAGGGCAATTCAAACTGAAAATATAGGAGTAGAATATAAATTAGAAAAAGAAGAAGACATTAAAGAAACAATAAATAAATTAACAGAGGAAATGCTTGAATTTGCTAGTAAAATGGAATTTGAGCAAGCAGCTGAAATTAGAGACAAAATAAAAGAGCTAGAAAAGTTAATATAAAAATAAAAAAAATTCTTAAAAACACTTGCAAAATAAAACGAAATGTATTATTATGGTATCGAAGTGGTAGAAAGTGGCACAAAGTGGTAGAAAAAGAAATGAGGTGAAGTTTAATTGCTAATTGGTGAATACGAGCATTCTTTAGATACAAAAGGAAGAATGATAATGCCAGCAAAACTAAGACAAGACATAGGTGAAAAGTTTATAATAACTAAAGGCTTAGATGGATGTTTATTCGTATTTTCGCAAAATGAGTGGTTAAATTTTGAAGAAAAACTAAAAGCCCTTCCACTATCAGACAAAAACGCAAGAAACTTTGTTAGATTTTTCTTATCAGGAGCAACAGAATGTGAAATAGACAAGCAAGGAAGATTTTTAATACCAGCGAACTTAAGAGAAGCTGCAAAACTAGGAAAAGATGCAGTAATAGTAGGAGTTGGAACAAGATTAGAAATCTGGGACAAAGAAATCTGGCAAAAATGTGATGAAAACATTTCAGCAGATGAGATTGCAGAAAATATGACAATGTTAGGTATATAACTTGCAAAAGTTTATATAAAAAAAACAAAAGATAAAAGTACAAAAGAAATCAAACTAAAGAAAAAACAAAAAAGTTACAAAAGATAAAATTGCTAAAGATAAATTCCAAGAAACAAAAGAAGTATAAAAAATGCAGCTGTAGGAAAATATCAAAAACTCTTCAGCTGCAATAAATTATTTTAAAGAGGTGTAAAATTGGAGTTTAAGCATAAACCAGTATTGCTAGAAGAAACAATACAAGGATTAAATATAAAACCAAATGGAATATATGTAGATGGAACTTTAGGTGGAGCAGGACATAGTAAAGAAATTTTAAAGCAATTATCACCTGAAGGTTTACTCATTGGTATCGATAGAGATGAAGATGCTTTAAAGGCAGCCAAAGAAAATCTTAAAGACTTTGCCAATGTAAAATACATACATGGAAATCATGATGAAATTGAAGAAATTTTAGAAAAACTAGGAATAGAAAAAGTTGATGGAATCTTACTAGACTTGGGAGTATCTTCATATCAACTAGATGAAAGAGAAAGAGGATTTAGCTATTTAGGAAATAATGAACTAGATATGAGAATGGATAAAACTCAAAAATTAACAGCAAAAGAAGTTGTTAACAACTATTCAGAAGAAAAATTAGCTGATATCATTTATGAATATGGAGAAGAGCGATTTTCTAGGCAAATTGCGAAAAATGTTTGTATATATCGAAAAAACAAGGAAATAGAGACAACAGAGAAATTAGTGCAGATTATTGAAAAATCAATACCTGCATTTGCGAAAAAAGATGGACACCCAGCAAAGAGAACATTTCAAGCAATTAGAATTGAAGTAAATGACGAAATCAGACCATTATACGAAACTGTGCAAAAATGTATAAAACACTTAAAAAATGGTGGAAGATTGTGTATAATAACATTCCATTCACTAGAAGATAGAGCAGTAAAAAATGCATATATAGATGCACAAGGAAAATGCACATGTCCAAAAGACTTGCCATATTGTGTATGTGGTGCAAAGTCAGAAGGAAAAATCATAAATAAAAAACCAATAATCGCAACAGAAAAAGAACAAGAAGAAAACTCAAGATCAAAAAGTGCAAAATTAAGGATTTTTGAAAAATGTGACGAAAGATAAAGGAGGTGAGAACATGCTAATGAATTCATATCAATATGGAACAAGTCCAAGAAAATATGAACCAGATTATACCGAAGTAAAAGTAAAAAAAGTTAAAATCGAAAAAAAATCGGAAAAGAAAAAAGCCAATCCAAAAGCAAAACAAGGAAAAAATAGAGCTTTGCAAGTAGTAATAGTATTGGCAATTTTTGGCATGTTACTTACTGTTAGTTATAGAGAAATTTCTATAATGGAGATGTTTAATCAAAAGAAAGATTTAGAAAATAATCTTGCTGTAGTTCAAAAAGAAAATGGACAGGTTGAAAAAAGTATAAAAGAGGTTGAAAGTACTTTAGACTGGAATAGCATTCAACAAAAAGCTACTGAAGCATTAGGAATGCAGAAAAAAGCTGGAGTTCCGATAGAATTAAACAAATCTGATAATGTAGAAACAACCAGTAAATTAATAAAAGAAGAAAAAGTAAGTTTAGTAGATAAAGTAATAGAATATTTTATAAACAAATAGAGCCAAAACATTTGAAAAAATGAATTGGCTTTTTTGTTTAATGTGCTTGCACAATTCATAAATAAATGGTATTATTTATCTAGCATATAATGAGAAAGGATTTTTACAAATGAAAGAAATAAAAAAAGTATTTGATTTTTATGATAAAACATATTTAAAATCTTACAACCTAGACAATGCAATTCAGTACCAATTAAATTTGTTGGATTCATTAGATGTATATACGAGAAAACATTGTGAAAGTGTTGCAGCAATAACATGTAACCTGTGTAAAAAATTACATTTGTCAAATGGATTTACAGAATATTGTACAATATGTGCATATTTACATGATATAGGAAAATTATTTATTCCATCAAGTGTGTTGCAAAAGCCAGGAGCATTAACTAAAGAAGAATATAAAATAATGAAAAATCATACAACATTAGGATATAAACTATGCATAAAAGATGCAAAACTTAGACCATATTATGCTGGAGCATATTACCATCATGAAGCATTAGATGGGACTGGATATCCTCAAGGGTTAGTAAAAAAAGACATTCCATACGAAGCACAAATAATTAGAGTTGCCGATGAATATGATGCACTTGTAAATAAAAGACAATACAAATCTCACATAGGAATAACAGACACATTAAAAATTATAATTGCTAATACAGCATCATCTCCCAATGCCCCAAAACATACAGGATATACTAAAGCTGGAAAGAACAATAAAAAAGTAGTAAGAGCACTACTAAAAGTAGTTGTAGATGATATCGAATATGAAATATCTGCTTCTATAGATTATGTAAATAGTTTGAAAAGTGAAATTAAAAGGCTAGGCCAAGTTGAAAAGTATATAAATAAGATGAATTCAGCAAAAAGCGAAAATAAAAAAAATTATTATGAGCAATATGCAAAATTATTATTAGAAAAAGGTGAATCCATTGAAAAATTTGATAGTATCTATCAAGAGATAAAAGATTCATATCAAATGAAAAAACAAAATTTAAATGACTTATACAAAGAAATAAAAGAAGTAAAGAAGTTATATGTTTAAATAGAAAGTGGGAGAGGAATTTTTGCTTTTCTCCCATTTTGTCGATTTATGTCGAACGATTTTTCTTGACAAAACAAAAAATAGATGTTAACATAGTTATAGAATTTGAATTCCAAAATTTAGTTCAAAAATTTTTTTCGAAAAAAATCAGAAAATTAATTACATAAAAAAGAGGTGATAGTGAATGCATGTTTAAACTCACTAAAGTACGAATTACCTATATTTTAACACTCACAATTTTTTTTACATTTCAAATACTTTTAAAAGAACATCCAATACAAATTGAAAAAAGCCCAGAAATCCAACAAGAAATACAAGAAAATAGTGCAGAAGAGCCCAAATGGTTTATAGAAATTCCAAAAATTTCATTAAAAGCAGAAATTTCAGAAGGAACAACTAAAGAAACTTTAAATCAGTATGTTGGACATTTTGAAAAAACACAAACAGAATGTGGAAACATTGGATTAGCAGCACATAATAGAGGATACAAAGTAAACTATTTTCAAAATATAAAACAATTGCAAAAAGGTGATGAAATAAGATATGTTCATGATAAATTTGAAAAAATTTATGAAGTTGAAAAATGTAGGATAATCAAAGACACAGATTGGAAATATTTAGAAGATACAGAAGATAATAGATTAACACTAATAACATGTGTAGAAAATCAACCAGAATACAGAAGATGTATACAAGCAATTGAAAAAGAGGAGGATAGGTATTGAAGAAAGTTTTAAAAATTTTACTTATAGTTTTACTAGTTATTGTAGCAAACATAGGAATACTTGTAAATACTGTACAAGCAGTAGAAAACGGTGAAAAAATAACAATATATTCAAAAGGATATTTTAACAGAGTAATTAGAAATAATGGAATAATTATAAAAACAGCACATGCTGTATATCAAGAAAATGGAAAAGAATATCCAGTTTATTGCTTAAATCGTGAACTACATGGAGTGGGAGAATATATCGCAACATATGATGTAAAAGACCAAGGAAAAATTGAAGATTTAGGATTATGGAGAGTAGTTATAAATGGATATCCATATAAAAGTATAGAGCAGCTTGGAGTAACAAATGAAGAAGAAGCTTATATAGCAACAAAGCAATCAATATATTGTTATATTTACAATACAGGAACAGAACTCTATTCAGCAATAAATGAACAAGGAGAAAGAGTAATAAACGCAATGAATAACATATTAGAAAATGCAAAAAATTCAAACGAGAGCTTTGACAATCCCAATATTGAGATAGAACAAAGTGAAAAATGGAATGTTGATGAAATAGAAAATAAATATGTTTCAAAAGAGTACAAAATAAAAAGCAATAAAAACATTTCGAAAATTACATTAAATTTAGAATCACAACCGAAAGGAACGAAAATTACAAATTTAGATGAAGATGGAAAATTTAAAATTTTAATTCCAATAGAAAATTTAAAAGAATCTGGAAAATTTAAAATCAAAATTCAAACTGAATTAGAAACCAAACCAATATTTTTAGGAGAAGCACCAAGTAATGACTTACAAAATTATTTATTAACAGCATATTCTTATGAAGATATGGACAAAGAATTTGAACAAGAATATGAGAAAAATAATACAAAAATAATAATTGAAAAAACAGACAACGACACAAATGAAGTACTAAAAGGAGCAAAATTTGAAATTTTAGATGAAAAGCAAAAGAGTATTAGAGTAGCAGAAACAAATAATGAGGGACAAGTTATATTAGATGGGTTAATGCCAGGAATCTATTATATAAAAGAAGTACAAGCACCAAATGGATATTCAATAGATTCAGAATTGAAAAAAGTAGAAATAAAGTTGAATCAAGAGATATCTTTAACAATAAAAAACAATAAAATCATAATAAAACAAGAAGAGCCACAAAAAACAATCGTGGAAATTCCAAAATTGCCAGTTACAGGCATGTAAAGAAAGGAGTATTAATTTGGAGAAAGAAAGAAAAGCAAGTAAAGAAAATAGAGGAGCATTAATAATTGCTAGTATAGTATTAATAGTATTATTATTTACAGGAGCAGGAGGATATACATATGCAAGATATGCAACAAAAGAACAGGGAAAAGGAAATGCACAAATAGCTAAATGGGCATTTGAAATTGAAAAGGGACAAGAAGAGATGAAAAAAGTAAAATTAGTTAATACTGCACAAAAAGATACATTAGTAAACGGAAAAATTGCACCTGGGACATCAGGAAGTTTTTCAATAACATTATCTGCAAAGAATTCGGAAGTTGGAGTGAAATATACATTAAGCTTTTTAAATGAAAAAAATAAACCAACTAATATTAAATTTAAATATAATGAAAAAACTTATAATTCTTTGAAGGAAATAGGAGAAATAGTAGGAAATATTAGTCTAGGAACTATAAGAACAGCAGTTATACAAATTCAATGGGAATGGCCATATCAAACAGGAACAACAAAAGATTTAATTGAACAAAATGATATAATAGATACAAAAGAATCAACTTCACTTTCAGAATATACATTTGATATATTAGCAATAGGAACACAAAGCAAATAAAATAGGAGAATTTAAAATAAAAAGGATTTTACTAATATTTTTTATTATTATTTCAGTATGTAAGATTTCTTATGCAAAATATATGACAGTAGAAAAAAGAGAAGCAATGCAAGAAATTGCAAAACCTATTTTAAGTGTAGAAGAAGGTAAAAATGTTGAAATAACAGAGGAAAATAGAATAGTATATTATGAATTTTCAATAAAAAATTTCAAAGAAGAGAGTGTAAGTGATATAAGTTTTTGGTATACAATAGAAATCATTTCCAGTTTAAAAGATATAGAAGTAGAATTATACGCGGATGAAGAAAATGTACAAATAACTGATTTAAAAACAAATCCTATATTCATACAGAATTATGAAAAAGTAGAACAGGATTATAGATTGAAAATAACATATACAGGAGAGAGTAAAGCAACATCTGGAAGGATAAAGATAAAAATAGAAGCAGAACAGGAGAAAAAACAATGCTAAAAAATAAAATTTTAAAGTCGATAATATTTATTTTAATTATTTCGTTAATATTAATTGTAAATACAATTTCAATTTCATATGCCAAATATAAATTTGAATACACAATGAATGCAGTAGAGATAAAAATTCATGTATAAAAAACAAAAAAAGTGTAAAAAATGAGAATGAAAAAATTTACAAAGGAGTGATATGATGGAATCAAGTGATATGAAGAATATGGTTGTTATTAAAAATTTGCCATCAAATATGGTAGAAGAGGCAATAATAATCTTTAAAGAAAACCAAAGAGTTAAAGAGAGAGAACTAATTGAAAGAGGTTGTAACATTAATTCATCAGAAACTCAAACGAAATCCCGAGATTATATATTAAAAGAAGCAGAGATGCTTGTTACAGATTATATCAAAAAGATAGAGAATAATAAAAAACGTCCCAACGCCAATAAAGACATACTATTAAAATATAAGTTATTAAAATTGTACAGTGTCTTATCAAGTGTAATGATAATAGTATGTTTAATAATTAAATTTATATAAAACATAAAACACTTTATATGTGCATAAACATTAGTAATGCAGTAAATAAAGTGTTTTTTTATATTGTTCTAATACGTATTTTTGAAATAAGATAGAAAGGAATTTGAATATGGAAAGAATGATGTCAGTAGAAGATAAAATAAGAAGAGCAGAAGAAATATATTATAAAAGAAGAAATAACGAAATATCAGCATATAATTCTACAGAGAATGAAAAAAGTAAAAACAGAAATTTAAAATTAGTAAGAAAATTAGTGAAGCAAATAATAACCTGTTTAATAATATATATGTGTTTTTATGTAATTATAAATAATAATTATGTATTTTCAGAAGATTTCTCAAATAAAATTAAAGAATGCTTACGACAAGAAGTGAATTTTAAAGGAATGTACTTAATAGTAAAACAAAAAGCAGAAGAATTGTATAAACAAATCAACAAAGTTACAGAAAATAGTGACGGAGATATTGGAGGCGCAGAAGAACCAATAAATGAAAATACTAATGCTGACAATTCAAATATGCCGACAGATGGGAATACATCTGATAATGAAAATGAGCCAACAGATGGGAGCACAGCAGAGAATGTGAGTGTACCAGAACAAGAAAATTCAGAAAATCAAGAAACAAAAGAAGTTTCACAAATGGAGCAAGATGCCAATCATATAAAAGCATCAATAAATTTTATAAAGCCGATTAATGGAAAAATTAGTTCAGGTTTTGGAGCAAGAAATCCAACTACAGCATCTGTTCCAAAAAATCACACTGGAACAGACATAGCAGCAGAAAAAGGAACAAAGATATTATCAGCGACAGAAGGGAAAGTGATACTTGCATCATCAACAGGAGACTATGGAAATCATTTGATAATTCAAACAAATGACATTACTTTAGTATATGCACATTGTAACAAATTATATGTAAAGGAGGGAGAGAATGTAAAGCAAGGACAAGAAATAGCAGAAGTAGGAAAAACAGGAAATGCAACTGGTCCACATCTACATTTTGAAATCAGATATCAAAATAGATATGTAGACCCACAACTTATCTTAGAATTATAAAGGTGCACGGAAAAAAAGCGATCTCAGGTGTGCAATGCACGGAAAAAAAGCGATCTCACGTGTGCAAGGAGGAAAGATGAAGCTAAGGATTGATTTAAAAATTATAATTTTTATGATTATATTTGGAATTACTAAACAATTAAGAATATACATAATAGTAATGTTTTTTTGTTTTTTACATGAATTAGGACATATTATAGTCGGAAAAATATTAGGGTTAAAAATAGAAAAAATAGAAATAACGCCATGTGGATTTTCAACAGCATTTTCGGGAACAAAAAAAGTAGATATAATTGTTGCATTAGCAGGGCCAATTGTAAGCTTTATGTTAGCAATATTGTTTAGATACATAGAATTAGAACCATACATAGGAAGTGAAGAAGCGGTATATTCAAATTTGCTTATACTAATTTTTAATTTACTTCCATTATATCCATTAGATGGAGGAAGAATATTTAAAGGAATGCTAGAGACAAGGTTGAACTGTCAGAAAGTAAATAAAATAATAAGTAAGACATCAGAGAGTGTGTTAATTATATTAACAATAATAAGCAGTATAGCAGTTTACTATTTTAAAAACATAGCAATTTTTCTAATTTGTATATTCTTGTGGGAAATTATAATTAAAAGAAAAAGCAATAAAACTCTTGATATTTTACGGCGAAAATAGTAAAATATAAGTGAAAAATTGTACATAAAAAGAAAGGCAGGAATATCAATGGGAAAACCAACAGTAGCAATTATTGGAAAGCCAAATGTAGGAAAGTCTACATTTTTCAATTATATAGTAGGAAGTAGAATATCAATAGTAGAAGATACACCTGGTGTAACAAGAGATAGAGTATATGCTGAAACAAATTGGAGAGGGAGAGAATTCACTGTAATAGATACAGCAGGAATTGAGCCAGAATCAGAAGACATCATAATATCTCAAATGAGAGAACAAGCAAAAATAGCAATAGAAATAGCAGATGTTATAATATTTTTAACAGATGTAAAACAAGGAGTAACAGCAGCAGACCAAGAAATAGCACTAATGCTAAAAAAATCAAAAAAACCAGTAGTATTAGTATGTAATAAAGCTGATAATATGAGTAGAGACAAAAATGAAATATATGAATTCTATAATCTAGGAATTGGAGAACCATACCCAATTTCAGCAGCTAATGCACTAGGTATTGGTGATGTATTAGATGCAATATTTGAAAAATTGCCAGAAAAAAAAGCTGGAGAAGATGAAGATGATAGAATAAGAGTAGCTGTAATAGGAAAACCAAATGTAGGAAAATCATCATTAATAAATAAAATTCTAGGGCAAAATCGAACAATAGTAAGTTCAATTGCAGGAACAACAAGAGATGCAATTGATACTGAATATCAAAATCAATACGGAAAATATGTATTGATTGATACTGCAGGAATAAGGAGAAAAAGCAAAGTAAAAGAATCAATTGAGAAATTTAGTATTATGAGAACATTACTTGCAATTGAAAGAGCAGATGTATGTTTGATGATGATAGATGCAAATGAAGGGGTAACAGACCAGGATGCTAAAATTGCAGGAGAAGCACATGAAGCAGGAAAAGGAGTAATAATTGTAGTTAATAAATGGGATGAATATGAAAAAGAAACAGGAACATTAGAAAAATACAAAAAAGAAGTGTACAATAAATTATCATATTTATCATATGCACCAATAATCTTCATATCAGCAAAAACAGGGCAAAGAGTGGACAAATTGTTCACAATGATTAACAATGTAGCTGAACAAAATGCAATGAGAGTTTCAACATCAGTATTAAATCAAGTAATAAATGAAGCGATTGCAGTAGTTCAACCACCATCAGATAAAGGAAAAAGATTAAAAATATTGTATGGAACTCAAGTAAGTACAAAACCACCAACATTTGTAATATTTGTTAATAATAAAGAATTATTCCATTTTTCATATGAAAGATATTTGGTCAACCAGATAAGAAAAGAGTTCGGATTAGTAGGAACACCAATTAGAATAATTTCAAGAGAAAAATCAGAGTAAATAGGAAGGAGTAAATAAAATGGCAGCATATTTAATAGTAGGGATAGTAGCATATTTGATAGGGAGTGTTAGTTTTTCAGTAATATTTAGCAAAAAAATTGCAGGATTTGATGTAAGAGAAAAAGGAAGTGGAAATGCAGGAGCAACAAATGTTTTAAGATCAGTAGGCAAAAAAGCAGCAATTTGTACTCTTTTATGTGATACATTAAAGGGAGTTGTTGCAATACTTTTTGCAATTTTAGTAGGAGCAATCGCTAAAAATTCGGATAAAGCATTATTAGTGCAAATTGCAGGAATTTTAGTTGTAGTAGGACATACATTTCCAGTATTTTTTGGATTCAAAGGAGGAAAAGGAGTTGCCACTTCATTAGGTGTATTGCTAATGACAAATTGGAAAATTGGATTAATTTGTTTAGTATTTGCACTAGTTTTAATGGCATTAACAAAAATAGTATCAATGGGATCTGTTGGTGCAGCAATCTTGTTCCCAGTTTTAGTATTATTTATCCATACAAATTATACAATTTCTGAAGGAAGCAGCTACTTAGTTTACAGTATAATTTTGGCATTGATTGTTGCATTTAATCATAGAAGCAACATAAAGAGAATTTTAAATGGAACAGAGAATAAATTAAGTTTCAAAAAATAAATATTTAGTACGGAGGAAAAAAATGAAAAATATAGCTATTATAGGAAGTGGAAGTTGGGGTGTTGCATTAGCAATTCACCTAGCAAAACTTGGAAACAATATAAAAATATGGTCTTTTTTAGAAGAAGAAAGAGATTTAATAAATAATGAAAAAAAGTGCAAATTCTTACCTAATGTAGTAATACCAGATAGTATAGAATGCACAACATCATTTAAAGAAGCAATAGAAGGTTCTGATTTTATCATACATGTAACACCATCAAAATTTACAAGAAATATTGTGAAACAATATGAACAATATGTAACAAATCAACCAATTGTAATATGTTCAAAAGGATTTGAGAAAGATACGATGCTAACACTAGATGAAGTTATCAAAGAAGAAATACCAAATGCAAAAATTGCAGTATTATCAGGGCCAAGTCATGCAGAAGAGGTATCAATAGCAGTGCCAACCGTTTTAGTTGTAGCATCAGAATATGATTCTGTTTTAAAACTAGTTCAAGATACGTTTATGTCAGATAAAATGAGAATCTATACATCAAGAGATGTAAAAGGTGTAGAATTGGGTGGAGCTTTAAAAAATATCATTGCATTTTGTGCAGGTGTTGCAGCAGGAATTGGTTTAGGAGATAATACATTTGCAGCTTTAATAACAAGGGGACTAGCTGAATTATCAAGATTAGGTGTCGCATTAGGTGGGCAAAAAGAAACTTTATATGGATTAAGTGGTCTTGGCGATTTGATTGTTACATGTTTAAGTGAACATAGTAGAAATAGAAAAGCTGGAAAATTAATAGGGCAAGGAAAGAGTTTGGAAGAAACAAAAAAAGAAGTCGGAATGACAATTGAGAGTATTGATAACATTGAAGTAGCACATGAACTTGGAAAATTGCATAATATAGAAATGCCAATAGTTGAAGCTGTATATGGAATATTATACAAAGGATTAAAACCAGAAGATGCTGTAGATATATTAATGAACAGATCTAAAAAAAGTGAAGACTAAATATAGCAGAATAAAAACAAATAAATTGTTAAAAATAAAAATAGGAGGAAGAAAAAATGGGATTTTTTGATAATTTAGGAAAAAAAGCAAGTGCTGCATACGATGCAACAGCTGAAAAAACAAGTAAGATTGCAAAAGAAGCAAAACTTAGAATGAAAATAAATGAAGACAAATCTGAAATAAATAATATTTATAAAGAAATAGGTAAAAAAGTTTATGAAAAACATGTTAGAGAAGAAAACATCGATATAAAAGCAGAACTTGAAGAAGAATGTACAAAACTAGACGTTTTATCAGCTGAAATTGAAACATGCTTAAAGTCTATATTAGAACTAAAAGAGAAGAAACAATGCGAACAATGTCATACTGAAATTGATTTAGATGCTACATTTTGTCCAAAATGTGGTGCAAAACAGCCAGAGATGGAAGTAAAAGAAGTTGAAATTGTTGATGGAGATGCAAAATCAGACGAGGACTCAAATAATGTGGAAAATCCAAAACAAGAAGAACAAGAAAATAATGTAAAAGATGATACTTCAGCAGAAAACACGGTTGAGAAAGTTACAGAAGTTATGTCTGTTGAAACTCAAGAAAATGCAAAAGAATCAGAAAATCAGGAGCAATAAAAATGAAATTAGTCATACAAAGAGTAAAAAATGCGAGTGTAGAAGTAGACAAAAAGATTGTTGGAAAAATCGAAAAAGGTTTTCTAGTGTTAATAGGAATAAAAGTTGGAGATACAAAGGAACAAGCTGATTATCTAGTAAGAAAACTTTGTAATTTAAGAGTTTTTGCAGATGAAAATGATAAAATGAATTTATCATTAAAAGATGTAGCTGGTCAGCTATTGATAGTATCACAATTTACATTATATGGTGATTGTAGTGATGGAAATAGACCAAGTTTTATCGAAGCCGCCAGACCAGATGAAGCAATTCCATTGTATGAATATTTTTGCAATGAATGTGCACGAAAAGGTCTTGATGTACAAAAAGGAATTTTTGGAGCAGATATGAAAGTCCAATTATTAAATGACGGACCAGTAACAATAATAATAGAGCGATAGTAATTTGAAATCGCTCTTTTTTTTTGCACCAATTATCTCGCTTTTTTTTCGTGCAATTTTGCACCGATTATTTCGCTTTTTTTTCGTGCAATTTTGCACCAATTATTTCACTTTTTTTCCGTGTTTTTCGTGCAATTGTAAGGCATGTCGAAAACTTTTAAGAATTCGACAAAAGTTCTTATTTTTTAATCTTGGAAAATAATGGAAAAAAGTATATAATTAAGACTATAAAAAATGGAAAGGAGAAGAGATGAAAAGTATATATGAAAAAGAAAACAAAAGATTAACTTTTGAAATACATGAAGAAATAGACGAATATGTAGTTCAAAATATGAGAAGGAGGATAGATAATGAAATTGAGAGATACATGCCTAAAGAAGTTATATTTGATTTTAATAAAGTTTCTTTTATGGATAGTGCAGGAATAGGGCTAATAATTGGAAGGTATAAATTAGCGAGTATGCTAGGAGGAAAGGTTGAGGTTACAAACTTGACTGTTCAAGTAAGAAAAATATTTGAAATGAGTGGCATATTAAAGATAATTCCTGAGGTAAAATGCACAGAAAAAAAGCGATCTCAGGTGTGCAATGCACGGAAAAAAAGCGATCTCAGGTGTGCAGGAGGTAAAATATGAATAATATATATGACAATGAAATGAAGATAGAATTTTTAAGCAAGTCAAGTAATGAAGCATTTGCGAGAATTGCAGTGGCAGCATTTGTTGCTCAGCTAGACCCGACGCTTGAAGAAATTGCAGATATAAAAACAGCAGTTTCAGAAGCTGTTACGAATTCAATAATTCATGGATATGAAGACCAAACAGGAATTGTTAAACTCGCATGTAAGATTATAGAAAATGAAATTTTTGTGGAGATTTCAGACTCGGGAAAAGGAATTGAGAATGTTGAAATTGCTAAACAGCCATTGTATACAACGAAGTCAAATTTAGAAAGGTCAGGAATGGGATTTACCATAATGGAAAGCTTTATGGATGATGTAGAAGTGGAATCAATGTTAGGGGTCGGGACAAAGGTAAAAATGAAAAAAAGAATAAAGAGCCGTGAAAATCTGGTAGAGGCAATTGCTTCGATAAGGGGAGATGAATAGTGTATGAACAGGATATGAAAATCATCGAAAGTGCTCAAAATGGAAACAAAGAAGATATGACCAAATTAATCGAAGATAATAACAGACTTATATGGAGCATTGTTCGAAGATTTAGTGGAAGAGGATATGATACAGAGGATTTATATCAAATTGGTAGTATAGGATTTATAAAAGCTATACAAAGATTTGACACAAGTTTTGAAGTTCGACTTTCAACATATGCAGTACCATACATTTTAGGAGAAATAAAAAGATACATAAGAGATGATGGACCAATAAAGGTCAGTAGAAGTATAAAAGAATTAAATATTAAAATTAAAGAATTGCAAAAAGAATATATTAGTAAATATGGAAGAGATATAAAATTAGAAGAAATATCGAAGGAATTAAGAATTTCAAAAGAAGAAATAGCAATGGCTATGGATTCTACAAGACCAGTAGATTCAATAGAAGAGGCTAAGTATAAAGATAATAAAACAGACAAAACAATAAGTATTTTGGAACAAATTTCAACAGGAAAAGATGAGCAAAGCGAAATTGTAAATAAAATAGCAATTAAAAATTTGATTGGGGAATTAGAAGACAATGAAAAAGAAATAATTTTACTAAGATATTATAAACAAAAAACACAAATGCAAGTTTCGAAAATACTAGGAATTACTCAAGTTCAAGTTTCAAGGATTGAAAGAAAAGTACTAGAAAAGATGAAAAGAAAGTTAATTAGTTAAAAAGGAGAGGCAATGAGAAAATTTTTGTTATATTTTGTGGGTTTTGTAATAATATTTTTTATAGCTCCAGCGATTTGCACAGCTACACCTAGAAATGCACAGAAAGAGGCGATTGCAGAGATAAAAACAGAAAGTGAAACAAAGCAAACAGAAGAAAAGCCCGAAGAAAAAAATGATTCAATCAAAATCAAACTGATACATAGTGATTCTGGAACTGTTGAAGAATTGAGCTTGGACGAATACTTGTATGGTGTGGTATCAGCTGAAATGCCTGCTAGCTATGAAACAGAAGCATTGAAAGCTCAGGCAATAGTTGCAAGAACATATACAATTTATCAAATAAAACACAATTCACAAAAGCATGAAAATGCGGATATATGCGACAATTACGCATGTTGTCAGGCATGGATAAGCAAAGAAGAGAGACTTACAAAGTGGAAACAGGAAGAGGCAGAACAAAATTGGAATAAAATTGTAGATTGTGTAAATTCAACAACAAATAAAATTGTTACATACAATGGAGAACCTATAAATGCATTTTTCCATTCAAATAGTGGTGGGATAACTGAAAGTTCTGTAAATGTTTGGGGAGGCATAGATTATCCGTATTTAAAAGCTGTTGAAACTGCAGGAGAAGACGGATATACACAATTTGCATCACAAGTTCAATTAAAAAAAGATGAATTATTAAAAAAACTAAAAGAAACTTACTCTGATTGTGAAATCGATTTTTCAAAAGAAGACTGTGTAAAAATCATTGATTATACGACAAGTGGAAGAGTCAAAACAATCAAATTTGGAAATAAAGAGATTGCAGGAACTGAGGCGCGAAAAATACTAGGGCTAAAATCAACTAATTTCATTGTAGAAATTGGAGAAAACGAAATCACATTTTCAGTAAAAGGAAATGGGCATGGAGTTGGAATGAGTCAGACTGGTGCTGACAGCATGGCAAAATCTGGTGCAAACTATGAAGAAATAATTAAACATTTTTACACAAATGTAGAAATTACTGAACTAAAATCTCTTTAAATGAATAATCTTTGAAAAAATGCAAATACTTGTATTAATAATTTTTATCAGGGAGGTTTCTATGAGAAGAGGAAAAAGATTTTTAAATAATGATAATTTACTTATATATGTAGGTGCAGCAATATTTTTTATATTTGTGATAGCTTTAGGAATCATAATGTTTATGCTTAATAAAACTGCTGCTAAGCTTGAAAACAATACAGGAGAAGTTGCACAAGAACAACAAACATCGCAAGATACTGAAAGTGTAAGTACTGAAATTGGAAAAAGTGTAGAAGAACAAGAAAATGCAAGTACAGCAAATACATCAACAAATACAACTAATTCGAACTTTATAAATAAAGAAAGTAAAGCAAATGAAGGGAAAACAGATAATGAAGCTACAAAACCTACCAATATAATGAATTCTACAGAAGTAGATGAGCCAGACACTAAAATAAAAGAGTCAGAAAAAAGTAATACAGAAGTCAAAAAAGAAGTAAGTTTTGCCAAACCAACAGAAGGGGAAATAATATGTGAATTTGCGAAAGATAATTTAATTTATTCAGAGACATTGAAAGAGTGGATAACACATACTGCTGTTGATATAAAAGCAGATAAGACAAGTGTCATAAAATCAGCAGCAGACGGAATTGTAAGGTCAATAGTAAATGACCCAAGATATGGACTTACCGTAGTAATTGAACATGATGATGGGTATGAGACTGTATATTCAAATCTATTAACGGCAGAATTTGTAGTAGAAGGAGAAGAAGTAAAGCAAGGACAGACTATCGGAACAGCAGGAAATACAGCTTCATTTGAAAGTAATATGGAATGCCACTTACATTTTGAAATATTAAAAGATGGAGAATATTTAGATCCATCAATATATATTTAGCACATTTCAGAACGCTTTTTTTCGGTGCAATTTTGCACGGAAAAAAAGCGTTTTCAAGTGTGCAATTTTGCACGGAAAAAAAGCGATCTCACGTGTGCAACTTGAAAAAGAAAAAAGATTATGATAGAATAAGCATGTTAATAAATAAACTTGCAAGTAGCAAGAAAACAAAATATTTTTTTCAATTGAAAGGAGTATAAGTAATGGAAAGTTTGAGGGAGCGGAGAAACAGAAAATTCTTACGAAAAAGGTTAATAAAAAGCGTAATATGTCTGAATGTATGCATAGCAATGATGATTGCCTATTTGCCAATAGCAATCAGTTTTATGAACAATATTTTATTCAAAATTATAACAGTATTGTTGGTAATCATCTTGGCAAACTTTTATGTGATATCATACACAATAAAAGAATCAGAAAGAATAATAGAGGCAGAATCAAGCAAAAACTTTGTAAAGTTTTTTCTGTCAAATGAAAAATGGAAAGAAGTAGAAGTAAAGAATGCAAAGGAATATGAAGAGTTTCTTAATCAATTAAAAAAAATCACAAAATTTTATGCAATTATTGATGAATCAAAGAATAGTATAATTGTAAATGTAGTTTTTGATAACAAAGATATAGATACTAAAAAATTATATTTTGAAGCAATTTCTAAAGAGGACTTCGAAAAATTCTATAAAATTAAAAAGTGAACTTAAACTGCCCGTGCCCGTTTATATGCAATGCATATAATAAACACGGGTTATATGTTATGAAAAGAAACGCAAGGAAAGAGGAAAAAATGTTAGAAGAAATAAATTCACCACAAGATTTAAAAAAGTTAACACTTCAACAAAAGAAAAAATTAGCAGAAGAAATTAGAAATTATATAATAGAAATCGTTTCAAAAAATGGAGGGCATTTGGCTTCAAACCTTGGAGTTGTTGAGCTAACTATTGCATTACATACTATATTCAATGTGCCGGAAGATAAAATAATTTGGGATGTTGGACATCAATGTTATGTGCATAAAATTCTTACAGGAAGAAGAGAAGAATTTAAAAATTTAAGAAAACCAAATGGGCTTGCAGGTTTTCCAAAAAGCAATGAAAGTCCAGCAGATAGCTTTAACACAGGGCACAGCAGCACTTCAATTTCAGCAGCACTTGGAATGGCGAGGGCAAGAGACTTACAGGGAAAAAATAATGCTGTTATCGCGGTGATTGGAGATGGGGCATTAACAGGTGGAATGGCATTAGAAGCACTCAATGATGCAGGTTATAGCAAATGCAAAATGACAGTTATTTTAAATGATAATGAAATGAGCATATCGCCCAATGTAGGGGGATTAAATAAATTTTTGGGAAAATTAAGAACAAAAAAATTATACACAACAACAAATAATTTGTTAAAAAAGCAAATCAGCTCAGTTCCAGTCATAGGTAAACCAATGGTAGTAAGAATTCAAAGAATAAAAAGAGCCATAAAACAATTAGTAATACATAAAATGTTTTTCGAAGACATTGGATTTACATATCTTGGTCCTGTTGATGGACATAACATTGAAGAATTAGAAAGCATACTGAAAACCAGTAAACAAGTAAACGGTCCGGTTTTAATTCATGTTTTAACCAAAAAAGGAAAGGGATATAAATTTGCGGAAAAAAACCCAGACAAGTTTCATGCCATTTCACCATTTAATATAGAAAATGGCGAATTGAAAACTCCAAAAGAAAAAGACTATTCTAAGGTTTTTGGAGAAAAAATAGTAGAATTGGCAAAAGAAAATAGCAAAATTGTTGCTGTAACAGCATCAATGAAAAATGGGACAGGTCTAGCAGATTTTGCACAAGAGTTTCCATATAGATTTTTTGATGTAGGAATTGCTGAGCAGCATGCAGTTACAATGGCAGCAGGAATGGCAAAAGAGGGAATGATACCATTTGTACCAATATATTCATCATTTTACCAAAGAGCATATGACCAAGTAATACATGATGTTGCAATGCAGAATTTATCGGTAATCATGTGTGTAGACAGAGCTGGAATAGTTGGAGCAGATGGAGAAACCCATCAAGGAACCCTAGACATGGCATTTTTTAGACTTGTTCCCAATTTAACGATTATGGCACCAAAAGACTTTAAGGAATTTGAAGATATGCTAGAATTTGCAGTAGGTCTAAACAAGCCAGTAGTTATAAGATATCCACGAGGTGGAGAAGATGCAGATGTCAAGTTTAAAAGTCATGCCAAGATAGAATTAGGAAAAGCTGAAGTATTGCATGAAATTAAGAATTTAGAAAATCCAACTAAAGAAGTTACAATAATAGCAATTGGAAAAACGGTTTCAGAAGCAGTAAAACTGGCTGATAGAATGCAAAAAGAAGAAGGAATAACCCCAGAAATAATAAATGCAAGATTTCTTAAGCCATTTGACTCTGAAAAAATGATTCAAAGCATTCAGAGAACCAAAAATGTAATTACCATAGAAGATGGTACTGTAATAAATGGCCTTGCTACAACCGTAAAAGAATTGATAGTAGATAACAATATTCAGAATGTGAAGTTTAAAAGTTATGCATATCCAGATAAATTTATTATGCACACGTGAGATCGCTTTTTTTCCGTGCAAAATTGCACACTTTAAAACGCTTTTTTTCCGTGCAATCTTGCACCAAAAAAAAGCGTTTTAAAGTGTGCTAAATTTCTTTATTTAAATTACCATTAGTGTAATCAGGTCCTTCTAATTTTTTACCAGTTTTCGCAATACTGATAATAGAATTTAGTTGTTCAATAGATTCATCCAAAGCGTCAATTCTAATAGAGTTTGAACATATATTTTTGTGTTCAATGGATGTAATTTTACTATTATAAATTGTTGTTACAGTGTCGATATTATCAGGCATTATTCTAAATAAAAAGCCAAGTCTGTCTTTTAAATAGAATTTTTCAGAACTGTTACATAAATGTTTGCAAGAAGCATAGCATTTATTTGATTTTCCAAGCAAACAATAATTAGAATTCATTAGTGGTGTTCTGCCATATACAATTAATTCTGTTGGAATATTTGAATTTGTAGCAAGTTGTTGCAAATCTGAGGAATTTAACTCAGGTGATAATGTAACTTTGTTACAATTCAATTGATCAATTGTAAATCTATTAAAAACATTAAAGGTATAATTGCAAATAAATTCATATTTTTTATAATTTTTCAAAAGTTCAAAATTTCCAATATTAGAAACTACAAAGCCTTTGATATTGTAAGAATTCAGGATGTCAGGCAAGTTTTTACTAATCAATCTATTGTAATTGTTTCTAATAATTGTAGGAAAATAAATATATGTATTAAACTTGTTAGTAAAATACTGCAAAATAGAGGTGTATCCAGTCAATATAAAATATTTAAATGGAATATATATATTATCAACATTCTTAAGCTCAGTATATTCGTAATTTTTATTAAGAAGGTTAAGCAAAAGGCTGACTTTTTTATATGATTCTATGGGCTCATTATTAATATTTGATGAAATAGGTAAGTTAAAATGTGAAACTAAATCTCGCCTGAAAGAGGCAATAAGAAGTTCTTCATATTTTGATAGCACTGTTCTTCTAAGTTCATTAATGCAACTAAATCCTTTTATAAAAAGTCCATCATCTAAATCAATTTCAATATTTGAAAATTGATAAGGAGTATTGTTTGTCTTAGAAAGCTGAGTGATTAAGCGTTCTTTAGTAATTGGTAAATTAGTAGCAATTTCTGGAATTACATCAGAATGTATACTAACTTCAATTCCGTTTTCATCAAAAACAGTTAATTCTATTGGTAAATCTTTATGAACAATCAACTTGCAATTCAAATTTCGTTTTATATTTTCTTTATTAAGAGTTTCAAGTGCAGAAAAAGTTAAAGCCTTATCAGAAATTTTGAAAATTTTATTTCCAACAAATATGTTGCCCTTCATTCTACCGATTTTTATAATATCACCAGGGTTGGCTTGGCGAATATTTTTGTCTTTAATCATCAATTCAGAAACGGTATATAAAGATGTTTCATGCTTTTTATTTTCAATTGAAATCTTATCTCCAACATTTAAAACCCCACTAGTTGTAAAGGTTATATGGCCTTTATTATTGTTAAACTTTGAAATATTGCCAAGAAAAACCCCCATATTGTTTGACTTTTCAGAGTAAACCAAGTTTTTGTTTGGAGAACCTGAAAGATGTCCATCAGAAAAGCCACCTCGGTTGAAAACCTGAAGTAAATCTTGTTTGTCTTGAACATCAATTTTGTAGAGCTTATTTGACTCAGCGGATTTTGCCAAATCCAAATATTTGCGATAAATTCTTGTAACAGTTGCAACATACTCAGGCGTTTTCATACGTCCCTCAATTTTCAAACAAGAAACACCAGCTTTTATAAGTTGAGGCAAATAATCTAAACCGCACAAATCTCTTGGACTCATTAAATAGCCTTTATCCAAAGTTTCTGATTGGTTAGTCAATTCATAAGGGAGTCTGCAAGGTTGGGCACACTTGCCACGATTACCAGAGCGACCGCCAACCATACTTGAAAATAAGCATTGACCAGAGTATGAAATACATAAAGCACCATGTACAAAAACTTCAATTTCTACATTTGAATTTTTGCAAATATGTTCTATTTCTGGTAAAGAAAGCTCACGTGAAAGAACAACTCGTGAAAAGCCTAATTCTTGAAGCTTTAAAACACCTTCTAGATTATGAACCGAAAGTTGCGTACTTGCATGAACTGCTAATCCAGGAAAATTTTCAATTAAATATTTTGCAAAGCCTAAATCTTGAACGATAATTGCATCAATTCCATAGATATAAGCTTTTTCAGCTAATTTAATAGCATCATTAAATTCATTATCTTTAAGTAAAGTATTAAGAGTCAAATTAGTTTTTATACCACGAATTTTTGCGTAGGTAATAGCCTTTTTTAAATCATCATCATTAAAATTAGAAGCAAAAGCTCTTGCACTAAAAGAACTCGCTCCAAAGTAAACTGTATCTGCTCCGTTTTGAACAGCAGCTTTTAAACATTCAAAATCACCAACAGGTGAAAGTAATTCTACCATAATTATCTCCTTTTGCACATCTGAGATCGCTTTTTTTCCGTGCATTGCACCAAAAAAAAGCGGAATAATCCGTGCAAAATTGCACCAAAAAAAAGCGATCTCACGTGTGCTATTTTATTATACCATAAAGAGACATGTAATACAAATGTAATATAAAAATTGATGTCAAATATTGACTAAAAAGAGGTGTAATGATATACTAATGGCGAAGTACTATAAGAGAAAATGCAAAGTAATAATAAACCAAAGAGAGGGAGAAAATGAACAAAAGTATAGAGAAAATATTTATAATTTTAATATTAGTAATAACATGTATAATCATGAACCCAATTTTAGGAAACAAAGCATTAGCAATTAACCAAACAGAGACTAATGACATTAATTCAATTGATTCAAATCAATATCCTCAAATAAAAGAAATGTTACAAAAAATAAAAAAGGAACATCCAAATTGGAACTTTAAAATTTTATATACAGACATAGATTGGTCAGAAGCTATTGCGAATGAGTATGTTGGACATGGAAGTTCACCAAGAAATTTAGTACCTGCAAATAATAGTAGATATGATGATGCATGGAAATGCAAAGTATGTGGAGATAAGGCATATGATAATGGAAATTCAAATTGTGCATCAGAAGCAGCAATAAAATATATGATGGACCCAAGAAATTCTGTAAATTCTTCTGATATATTTCAATTTATGCAATTATCATACAAAGATTGCAATATTCAGATTATTAGAAATATGGTTGCAGGAACATTTTTAGACAACGAGTCTTACATAAATACAATAGTAGATTCAGCAAAAAAATACAATGTCAATCCATATTATGTAGTTGCAAGAATAATACAAGAACAAGGTAAATCAGGTTCAGTATTAGTATTTGGAAATGGATATAACGGAGAATACGCTGGTGTTTATAATGTTTTTAACATTGGTGCTAGTGGAAATGGAAAAGAAAATGTTATTTTAAATGGGCTAAAAAAAGCAGAATCATATGGATGGACATCAATGGAAAAATCAATCACAGGTGGAGTCAAAATATTAGCTAAAAAGTATATTGCAAGAGGCCAAAATACATTATATTTTCAAAAATTTGATGTAGAAAATTCAGATGGAAACTTATATTGGCACCAATATATGCAAAATATATTAGCTGCTCAAAATGAAGGTTCAACATTAAGAAAAACATTTGAAAATGTTGGGGCAATTGATGCAGATTATACATTTATAATACCTTTGTATAAAAATATGCCAAGTAGTGCAGCTGTAAGGCCTTCAGTGAACAATCAAGAAACAAGTACAGACTTGGTAAAAGTAAATGTTACAAATACTTTGATGTTGAGAAGTAGTGCAAGCAAGAGTGCAAAAAAGGTCGGAACACTATATAGAGATGAAGTTGTAACAAGACTTAATAAAGCAACACAAAAAGTTGATGGAACTTATTGGGATTATGTTATGAAAGCTGACGGAACAAAAGGCTATGCAGCAAGGGAAACATACGAATCAGAATCTACATATAAATTATATTTAGTTCCTGTTGAACAAGATAATGGCGGAAATAAGCCAGATGATTCACAAGAGATAGTTCAAAACGATAAAGTTAAAGTTGACAAAAGTTCTAAAAAAGTAACAACAGTACCTAATGCCACAGGAAATGATTTGGATAATTTAATTGGAGGAAATGTCGCAGTAAAAAACTCAAATGGGCAAGTTATCAATTTAGCTGATAAGTTGGCAACTGGATATACAATAAATGATACTTATACTGTTGCTGTTCTTGGAGACGTAAATGGAGATGGAGAATCAGATGCAATAGACTTGTTATTAATAAAAAGAAGGTTGTTAGGAACACAAGAATTTGATGAATTAAAAGGAAATGCGGCCGATTTGAATAAAGACGGAGTAGTAGATGCAATAGATTTATTATTGCAAAAAAGATATTTACTAGGAACACAAAATATTAATATATAAAAAGGAATGGGAAAAATGAAAAAAAAATTTTATAGTGCAGTTATAATTATTTTTAGTTTAATTATATTATGGTGCTCACCGCAAAAAGTATTTGCAATTAATGCTTCAATAAGTGCATCAACAAAAAAAATTGAAAAGGGAAAGAGTGTAACCTTAACTGCAAATGTAAGTAGTGCATCTTCTTGGGATTTTGATATTTCAGCATCTGGCGGAACATTAAAAAAGAGTAATGATAGAGTTGGAAGCACGGATAGTGGAAATAATGAAAATAAAACAGTAAATTTAGGCACATTTGTATCAGACCAAGAAGGAACATATACAATTAAGTTAAGTGGATATGTTGTTGATGGAGATACACTTTCTAAGAAAAATATAAGTGACGAGGTTTCTATAACAGTAAGTGCAAATACTAATAGTTCTGATAATCAAGGAAATACAGGAAACACAGATACAACTCCTGCTGCCAAGTCAAAAGAAGCTAGATTAAAAACTTTCGGAATAACACCAAACGATTTTAAAGGATTTAAAAAAGATAAAACAGAATATAGTACAGAAGTGCCAAATGATGTATCAGAAGTTTCAGTATATGCAACAGCTGTTGATTCAAAAGCCAAAGTAACAGGCACAGGAAAAGTAAAATTAAAAGAAGGAAGTAATACTGTAAAGGTAACAGTAACAGCAGAAGCTGGAAATACGAAAGTATATACATTAACTATCAAAAGAAAAGCTGCTGATGCAAACAATTCAACAACAAATGATGGTTCAACAAATACAGATAATACTGCCAGCACGAATAATACAAATACAACATCAGCTAGTACAAGTTCAAAAGTTGGATTAGAAAGTTTGGAAATAAAAGATGTAGAATTAACACCTAGTTTTAAAACAGAAGTATATAATTATCAAGTAGAATTAGACAAAGACGTAGATTCATTAGACATATCAGCAATACCAATAGAAGATGATACATCAGTTGAAATTGCTGGAAACCAAGACTTTAAAGAAGGAGAAAATGTAGTTACAATTTTAGTTAAAAACGAAAAAACAGAAAAAACAATAACATATCAAATAACAGTAAATAAAAATGTAACATCAGAAGACCAGGGAACAGTAGAAGAATTCAGCTGGTTTAAACCATCAACTTGGGGAAGAGAAATAATAATAAAAGCTGTAATTGCTGTGGTTTTAGTAATATTAATAATAATTGCTGTAATTTTAAAAATAAAACTTTCAAGAGAAAAGAAAGGTAAAAATAAAATTGATTTACCAGGTGCAGATGAATTAGATAAAGCACTTGCAGAACACCAAGAATTAACAGAACTAGAAAATACGGAAGATGACAATTATTATACGGTAAATAATGAAAACCAAGAACAAGATCAAATTCAAGAGCAGACAATACATCAATATGATAGTGAATCATCACAAGAATCAAATGCATATAAATTTAAGAATGATTATGATGGAAACTATATAGAAGACATTGCAAAAAGTAAAAATTATGATATTGATGATAACGATAATAACGATTATAGTTATGATTATCAAGATGACAACAGTAGACGAACAAAAAGAAAAGGAAGAGGAAAACATTTTTAGAATCAATTAAACCGCTTATTTTCCGTGCAAAACTGCACGGAAAATAAGCGGTTTAAAATGTGCATTGCACGGAAAAAAAGCGATCTCACGTGTGCAAAAAGAAAAGCCCTCACTTTTCAGTAAGAGCCTCCCTTTTATGAGATTAGTGAAAACAGCCTAGATTCGCTTTGATGCAAAATCGAATCCATTTTCGAATTCGACTACAGGAGCATGTTCTGTTTCTGGAACAAGACTTACCTTGATACTGCCATCAAACTGCTGAGGCTTAACAATAAAGGTTCTTTCTGTCTCACAGTTGCATCTGATTCCTTTTGAATCAATGCATGCAACAACACCACTGTCAGTGATGTTTCGATTTTTGGAATCGTTCCAAGAAAAACGAACAACATCCCCAACTTTAATTTTCTGCGCAATTTCGTGTGTTAATCTCATGTTTTTTTTCCTCCGTATAAGTGACTTCTGGAGGATTACACAGCTCCCCCAGAAAAATTTAGTGAAATTTCCTGATACTTGCTGTGTAAGTATTCATGATAAAAGTATTATAACATGTTAACATAAGAATGTTAAGCGAAAATGTAAAATTTTTCCTGCTATATAATGGAGCCACTAAGCAGAATCGAACTGCTGGCCTACGGGTTACGAATCCGTCGCTCTACCAACTGAGCTATAGTGGCAAATCAAATATAATATAATATAACATATAATTAAAAAAAAAACAATACAAAAAAGAGACTCTTTCAAAAAAGTCTCTTTAAAATTATTCCACTATCATTGGACCAATATTAGTAACAGTGCCAGCGCCGAGAGTTAGAACAATATCATCAGCCTTTACATTATCTTTCAAGTAAGAAGCGCAAGCTTCAAGAGAAGGAATATATTTTGCATCTTTACCTTGTTTGATTATAGCATTAACCAAATCTTCAGAAGAAATATTATAAGTATTAGTTTCACGAGCCGCATAAATATCAGTAACAATAATATTATCAAAAGAAAGTAAGGCTTGAGCAAAATCATCTAAAAGGTTGAAAGTCCTACTATATGTATGAGGTTGAAAAACAACCCAAGATTGGTTATATTTCTTATTCTTTAATGCTTTTGCGGTAGCAGCAACTTCAGTAGGATGGTGACCATAATCATCATAAACCTTGGCACCATTAACAGTCCCTTTGAATTCGAAACGTCTGTCAGCACCAGTGAATTTTTTTAATGCAGTTTGCATATAGCTTACTTCAATACCATAAGCATCACATAATGTGATACAAGCCAACGCATTTAAGACATTGTGTTTACCAGGAATTGAAAGTTCAAAACGACCAAAGAATTCACCAAATTTATAAACATCAAATTCAGGAAAACCATCCTCATTAAAAATAATATTTTGTGCAGAAAAATCAACGTCTTCATTTTCAATACCATATTTAATAGCAGGAGCTTTAGAGTAAACAGGTAAATCTAAGCAATTAGGATCATCTGCATTTATAATTAAATGACCATCTTCTGGCAATAATTTAACATATTTAATAAAAGCTTTTTTTACATTTTCAAGATTTTTATAATAATCCAAGTGGTCATTATCAATATTTAAAATGATTTCAGATTTTGGACTGAATTTTAAAAAGCTTTCAACATATTCACAAGCTTCAATTATAAAGTTTTCGCTATTTCCAACCCTATAATTCCCATTAAGTTCTTTTAGCATGGCACCAACTTGGATACTTGGATCTTTTTGAGCTTCAATGAAACATAAAGAAACAAGTGAAGTTGTAGTTGTTTTTCCATGAGTTCCAGAAACGGCTATTGTATTTTTATAGCATCTTGTAAGCTCTCCAAGAAAAGTAGACCTTTCTATAAGAGGAATACCAAGCTCTTTTGCATGAACAAATTCTGGATTATCAGGATGAATTGCAGCGGTATAAACCACACAATCAGCACCTTCGATATTTTTTGCATTATGACCTACATAGATTTTAATTCCTGCATTTCTTAAAACATGCAAGGTTTCAGAATCTGAACGATCACTTCCAGAAACTGAAAAACCCCAGTTAACAAGAATTTCAGCGATACCGCTCATGCTAACACCGCCGATTCCTATCATATGTACATTTTTATATTTTTTTATATTATCAATATTTGGCATTATAAACACTCCCTATGAAATTTCAAATTTGCTTTTCTATTATATACTTATATAATGTAAATTTCAAGATTTTTGTTACAAAATATTATTTTAAAATTTCAAAAAATAAAAAAATAAAAAAATTGTAAAAAAAAGAGGGAAAAAAAAATGCAGTGCCGAATAATATACTAGTACATAAGATACGATACAATATATGTACAAATATTAAAAACAGTGGAGGTGCACACAATGCAAATAACAGACGTACGTTTAAGAAAAGTAAATTCAGAGAACAGAATGAAAGCTGTTGCTTCTGTAACATTCGATAATGAATTTGTTATCCATGATATCAAAGTTATCGAGAGTCAAAATGGATTATTCATAGCTATGCCAAGCAGAAAAACTCCAAACGGAGAATTCAAAGATATAGCTCATCCAATCAATGCTGAAACAAGAGAGAAGATTCAAAAGGCTATCCTAGAAGCTTATGACGCTCCTGAAACAGAAGAATCAGCAGAATAATAAATTTACAAAAGTTCCTTCTAGTGAATAGAGGGAACTTTTTTTGCACCATTTTGCACCGATTATTCCGCTTTTTTTCTGTGCAATTTTGCACGGAAAAAAAGCGATCTCACGTGTGCATTGCACCGAAAAAAAGCGATCTCAGGTGTGCACTTGCACTATATATAAAATTATAATATAATAAATGCAATAAAAGGGAGGTGTCATAATGGGATTAAAAATTGAAAAAGTAAGTAAATATTATGGCGAAAAACTAGCAGTAGATAACATCAGTTTTGAGATGAACGAGCCAGGGGTATTTGGACTATTAGGGACAAATGGAGCTGGAAAAACCACGACAATAAGAATGATTCTAGGAATAATAAAAAAGGATGCAGGCGAAATAACCTGGAATGGGCAGAAAGTAGAAAGAAAAAACGTGAACTTTGGATATTTACCAGAAGAAAGAGGAATATATCCAAAAACAAAAATAATTGAGCAACTAATGTATTTTGCTGAATTGAAAGGGATGAAGAAGCAAGAAGCTGCAAAAGAAATTGATTATTGGTTAAAAAGACTGAAAGTTGAAGAATACAAAGAATTACAGGCAGAAAAATTATCAAAAGGGAATCAACAAAAAATTCAGTTTATAACAGCAATTTTAAATAATCCAGAATTAATTGTATTAGATGAACCATTTAGCGGACTTGATCCAATAAATACAGAATTATTGAAAGAAGTAATTATAGAATTAGTTCAAAAAGGAAAATACATAATAATGTCAAGTCATCAGATGTCATCAATTGAGGAATTTTGTAAAGATGTAGTGATAATAAATAAAGGAAAAACGGTATTAAAGGGAAATTTGAAAAAGATCAAAGATGAGTATCCATCAAAAAGGCTAGAAATAAATGTAGATAGTGACATTTCAAAATACATAAATGAAAGTGGAATGAAAATTGAAAAAAATCTTGACAATAATTATGAAATATTAATGGATAAAGAAGAGCAAGCTCAGTTACTAATGAAAACGTTGGTGCTTCAAGGCATAAATATAAAAAAATTCGAACTTAAAAAACCAAGTCTAAATGAAATTTTTATAGAGAAAGTAGGTGAGTAAAATGCAAGGTTTAATAACTGTAATAAAATTCACAATTAAAGATATGGCGCAACGAAAATCTTTTATTATCTCGAATATAATAATATTGGGACTAATAATTTTGATGTTTAACATACCTAACATACTGAAAAAAGTCATGGGAGATTCAGAAAATTCAAAACAGATTATACAGATAATTGATGTTGATAATGTATTTGAGGGAACATTAGAGAATCTAAAAAATATGAATTTGAGCTATGATATCAAAATTTCTAGCAAAAATTTAGAATTTGACAAAATAAAGGAAGAGATTCAAAATGGCGAAATAGATAATGCAATAATTATAGAAAAGAAGGATGAAAAAATCAATATTCAATACATAGTAAAAAATTTAGCAATGAATTCTGAAATGCCACAAGACTTAGAAAATGCAATAAGTTCGCTATATAGTGGCTTGCAAATTTCAAAGTTAGGGCTAACACAGGAACAATTGCGAAGTATACAACCAGATTTTAATTTTGAAGTCAAACAAGCTGAGACTCAAGAAGTAAAAGGAAATATATACACAATGATGTTATTATCAATTGTACTATTTTACGCAATATATTTTTGTGCATATCAAGTATCAAGTTCAATAACAACTGAAAAAACTTCAAAAATAATTGAAACACTAGTAACATCAACAGAGCCAAAAACAATAGTTTTAGGAAAAACAATCGGAATAGGAATTGTTGGAGTATTACAAATAATTGCGATTGCGTTAACTTCAATAGTTTCAAAAACATTATTTTTAGAAGAAGGAGCATTAGATGGAATAGTTGATTTTTCAACAATCACACCATTTTTAGGATGCATAACGATTATTTACTTCATATTAGGATATGCATTTTTTGCAATGTTGTATGCATTAACTGGCTCAACTGTAAGCAAGCCAGAAGATGTGCAATCAGCTAATACACCAGTAGCTTTAATATCAGTAATAGGATTCTATTTGGCGTATTTTACAATGATGAATCCAACGAGTGAGTTAAATAAAATAGCTGCAATATTACCTATATCATCACCATTTTGTATGCCATTTAGAGTGATGATGGAGATTGCTACAGGTCCAGAAATTTTAGGCTCAATAGTAATACTAGTAATTACCACAATTCTTGTCGCAATATTTTCTATCAAAATATATTCAAAAGCGATTTTTAATTATGGAAGTAGGGTTAAAATTAAGGAATTACTTAGGAACGAAAAGAAAGGTGCACGGAAAAAAAGCGTTTTAAAATGTGCAATTTTGCACGGAAAAAAAGCGATCTCACGTGTGCAATGCACCGAAAAAAAGCGATCTCACGTGTGCAATGTACCGAAAAAAAGCGATCTCAAATGTGCAGGAAAGGAAAGAAATTATGAAAAGAAAAGAAAATTTAATATGGGGAGTAGTCTTCATAATAATAGGATTAATAATAGGTTTAAAAGTATTAGGAATAATAAATATAGACATATTTTTTGATGGATGGTGGAGTTTATTTATTATAATACCAAGTACAATAAGTATAGTAAAAAATATAAGAGACATTGGAGCATATATATGGTTAGTGATAGGAGTAGCATTACTATTATCAGCTCAAGAAATACTTGACATGGAGATAGTTGGAAAATTGATATTCCCAGCTGTATTAGTTGCAATAGGAATTGGAATGATTTTTAAAGACAGCAAATTAGAAAAAGCAAAAGAAAATGAAGAATATTATGCAACATTTTCAGGTGAAAAGTTAAATTTCGAAGGTGATACATTTAATGGAGCTAGCTTAAATGCAATATTTGGAGGAATTGACTTAAATTTAAAAAAAGCAGATATAAAAAATGAAACCAATATAAATACAACATCAGTATTTGGAGGAATAAATATTTTTGTACCAGACAATGTCAATGTTGAAATAAAATCAACATCATTATTTGGTGGAGTAACAAATAAAGTCGAAAATAAAGAAAATCAACCTACAATAAAGATAAGAGCTTTTTGCTTATTTGGAGGAGTTGAAGTTAAATAGATTGAAGTTACTTCAATCAAAGGAGGAGAAATGAAAGGATTTCAAAAATTAGTAAAATATTCAGCAATTGCATTTGGCTTATATTTGGCAATATCAATAATTGGAGCACTTATAGGAGTGATTGTAGGAGTAACTTCAGGTGTGGAAGTATTAAAAGAACTTTCAGGAAACGAAAATGTCGAATTAGTTGATGAAACTCGAAATTTTGATGAGTTGTCAGGCCTAAATTTAAATATATCATCATCAAATTTGACAATAAAAGCTGAGGGTGATTCATATAGAATGGAAGCTCATAACATTCCGAAAACAACTAAGATAGAATGCAAAAATGATGTTTTAGAAATAAAAAATGCGAAAACTTTAAAATCAGAAAGTAGTATCACAATATATGTTCCAGAAAATGCTAAATTAAGTAGAATCAATTTAGATATGGGAGCAGGAAATGTTGAAATCTCCAATATAGAGGCAACCAACATAGATTTTAGTTTTGGAGCAGGAAATGTTAATATTAAAAATTTAAAATCAGAGAATCCTAAAATTGAGTGCGGTGCTGGTCAGGTAAAGTTTGAAAATACAGAATTGACTGATGCTAAATTAAGTGCAGGAGTTGGAAAAGTGATATATTCAGGAAAATTGAATGGAGAATCAAGAATAGAATGCGGCGTCGGAGGAGTAGAAATGAATCTCGAAGGCGGAAGAGACAACTATTCAATAAAAGTTCAAAAAGGAATAGGTAACATAAAAATAAATAATGAATCTGTTACAGATAATTCAACAACTGGAAATGGCCAAAATAAAATCTATATCGAGGGAGGAGTTGGAAACATCGATATAGAAATATAATTGCACGGAAAAAAAGCGATCTCAAATGTGCAGTGCACCGAAAAAAAGCGATCTCACGTGTGCATAAAATAGAAGAAACCTTCATATACATTAATAAACAAAATGTAGAGGAGGTTTTTTTGATGGAAATAAACACAACAAAAGAAAGTTTGAATGTAAATAAAACGATATGTGAAAAGAAAGAAATTATGAATATACAAGGAGACATGATAGTGCCAGATTCAAAGCCAGACATTTTAAGCACTATTAACACAAGTGGAAATGTGTGTATATATAAGAAAGAAATAATGGAAGGAAAGTTAAAAATAGATGGAAATATTCTTATGTACATAATGTATTTAGCTGATAATGATTCAGAAAGTATAGAAGACAATGTTAGGGGGCTTAACACGAACCTCGACTTTTCAGAAAACTTCAATATTCCAGAACTAAGTGAAGGAATGGAGGTTGACATCAATCCAAAAATAAAGATGATAGAATGCAAGGTAATAAATGGAAGAAAGATAGGCATAAATGTCACATTAGAAGTAGAAATAAGAATTCAAACACAAGAAAATGTGGAGATAATCACAGATTTAAACAACAGTGATATACAAATTCTTAATCAAAATATGAAGGTAAATTCTGTATTAGGGGAAGGCACGACGAAAACATCAATTAAAGAAAATGTAGCAATTCAAAACACAGACAATCTTGCTGAGATGTTGAATGTGCAAATAAACTTAGTAGACAAAGACATAAAAATCAGTTACAACAAAATTCTTGCAAAAGCAGAAGTCGAAATCAGATTAGTGTATTTAACAGAGGACAATCGAATTTGTACTACCCAAAGTAGAGTGCCATTAGTGGGCTTTATCGATATGCCTAATATAAATGAAGAAAACATTTGTGACACAACATACATGGTAAAAAATATAGTTATAAAACCAAATGCAGTAGAGGAACATTCTGTATATGTCGAAATGGAAATTGAAATTCACTGTATAGCATATGAGGAAAAAGAGGTTCAAATAATTCGAGACATGTATTGTCCAGGAGAAAAAATGAAATTCAATCAAAATACGATTAATACAATTACAAACAAGCAATGTAAGAAAAATATTTGCAACATCAGAGAGAAAATAAATGTTCCAGAACTTGAAAATGGAAATATAGTTGATGTTGGAATAATGCCTGTCATAAATAAAGAAAACAACATGAATGACAAAATCATGATAGAAGGTGAACTCAATGTAAACTTGATTTTTACAGACAATTCAACAGTTGGAATAAAAACAAAACAGTTAAATATTCCATTTGAACAAACAATAAATGATGTAGGAACAGCCGATAACTGTAGAAATGATACAAGGATTGAAATAAATTCGCAAGAATTTTTAAATCAGTCAGGAATTTTGAGCGCAAATGTTGATTTAGAATTTGAGACTGATTCTTATCAAAATACAGCAATTCCAGTAATTAGTGACATTTCAATGGAAGATGAAGAAAACATGGAAGACTACAGTGTTGTAATTTATGTGGTAAAATCAGGAGACACGTTGTGGAAAATAGCAAAGAGATTTGGAAGCACTGTTGATGACATAGCACGAGTTAATGGAATGGAAAGACCAGATAGATTAAACATTGGAGAGAAAATATATATTCCTAAATATGTGCTGAAAAGAGCGAAAGAACCGATTATAATTTAAAAATCAGAGAGGATTATTGATGGCGAATGTAGGAAAGGTGTACACAAGAAAAAGATTCATATTTACTAATAAAAGTGGCGAAAACAAAAATAGATTTAGGCTAAAAGTTACTCAAAAAATGATAGGAAAAATTCTAATATTAATCTTAATAATTACAACAATATTGAAAATTACTTACAACTATGTAGAGCCCATATTTGCTACGATGTGTGAAGACAAGGTAAAATCTCTGGCCACAATAATCACAAACCAGCAGTCAACAATTATGATGAACAAATATCAATATGACGAATTATATTCAATTGAAAGAGACGAAAGTGGCAATATATTGATGATAAAATCAAATATTGTTCCTATGAACAATCTGGTTTCAGACTTGACGGAAAACATTCAACATGAATTTGACAATATAGGAGACCCAGAAATTAGAATATCTCTTGGAAGCTTATCTGGAGTGTATTTTCTTTCTGGGTTTGGACCAGAGTTCCCTATTGATGTCGAGGTCACAGGTACTGTTGATGCTGAAATAAAAAGTGAATTTGTTTCACAAGGAATCAACCAAACTCTTCATAGAGTCTATGTTGACTTTGATTGCAAAATGAAAACAGTTACAGCTTTAAAAAATTACGAGCAGTCAGTTATTAACAGAGTTATTCTTGCTGAACATGTTGTAGTCGGAAATATTCCAGATAGCTATTGGCACAGGTGAGTGCACACGCGAGATCGCTTTTTTCTCGTGCAATTTTGCACACGCGAGATCGCTTTTTTCTCGTGCAATTTTGCACACGTGAGATCGTTTTTTTTTCGTGCAATTTTAACTGAAATGTATTGCAATTCATTTAAAAGTATGATAAAATGGTAAACATAATTATTAGATATGGTGTATGATGAAAGATTGATGCAAAAAAGAAAGGAGGAAATAGTGCCCAAATTTAGAAAAATGGGAAATTCAAAAATTTACCATATAATGATAAAAGGAATTGACGGTCAAAACATTTTTTATGATGATAAAGACAGAAGAAATTTCTTAAGAAAATTTTTAGAAAATAAAAAAGAATTTAATTATGCAGTTTATTCTTATTGTTTAATGACTAACCACGTTCACATGGTTATAAAATGTAAAGATGAATTTTTGTCAAAGTCGATGCAAAGTTTAATGATACGATATGTGCGTTATTTCAATAAAAAATATCAGAGAACAGGATCATTAGTTCAAAGCCGATTCAAAAGTAAATGTATTGAAAATCAAAAGTATTTTTTAGAAGTCTGTAGATATATCCATAGAAATCCAGAAAAAGCTGGAATTAAGAGAACTGATAAGTACGTGTGGAGTAGTTATCAAGAGTATATAAATGAAGCAAAAATAATAGACAAAGATGTTTTACTACATTATTATAATAACAATATTTTGGATTTTGTAAAGTACACAACTCAAATAGAAGACATCGAAGATTATGAAGATTATGCAGAATATGAAATTGTAGGAAAACTTACAGATGATCAATTGAAAAAGATAATTTTAGAAAAGTTCCAAATTCAAAAAGAAGAAGACATTGCAACATTTTTCAAAGAAATGAGTAAAAAAGAACTAGAAAAATATATAAAATCGATGAAAGAAATAAAAGGAACATACAAGACTCAAATTTCAAGAGTAATTAGAGTTAATAGAAGAATTGTCTCAAATATATGGGACAAGTAACGGAAAAAGTGCACCGAAAAAAAGCGATCTCAGGTGTGCAATTTTGCACGGAAAAAAAGCGAAATAAAATGTGCAAAAATAGCTTGTAAAAAATAAAATACTTTGATATAATTCAAATATCTGCACGGAAAAAAAGCGATCTCAGATGTGCATTGCACAGAAAAAAAGCGATCTCACGTGTGCAAACAAAAGAAGGAGATTTAAATGAAAATAACTGAAATACTAATAATAATTGTAAATGCATCAATATTTGTACTACCAGCAATCATGTTAATTGATAATTTAATAAATGGAAAATATAGAATATTGAATATATGTATGCTAATAAATATGTTTGCGTGGGTATACTTATCATATTTATGGAACATAAGAAATCCAGGATTTTGGATTAAATGCAATGCGAGAATACTAACGCTAATAGCAAGTATAATATTCATTGCAGCAGTAATAGCTTTTCTGTTACAAATAAGGCACAAAAAAAGCAACAAAATACTTGTGATGATTGCAACAATATTTGTATTTTATATAATAATAACGAATGATACGACATATAAAGAAAGAACAAGAGTTGACATGGTTTCAGATAAGACATTAAGACAATATGTTCTAGAAGAACATGTACCATATCTTGCATTTTTAAGTATAGAAATAGAATTATTCATTAATTTGCTAAATAGTCACAAATCATATAAAGAGCTAAAAAAAGAATTTGAAAAAAATAAAGAAATGTGATATATAATATCTAGTTCAATAGTGATGGACGAAAAAAATATAGGAAGGATTGTAGAAAAATGGAAGTAAACGAAGAAAAAAGAAACAAATTTATGGAATATGCAGGAAAGAGAGTAAATAACGTAATGCATGATATTCAAATACTTGAGCCAATGGCAAGAAGTAATGCATATGACTTTACAAAGGAAGATGTTGAAGAAATGTTTAATGCAATGCAAGAAACACTTAATGATGCGAAAACCGAATTCAACAGAAGATTTGAAGAAAAAGCAAGAGTAGAGAAAAAAGTATTTTCATTTGGAACAACGAAAGTAACGGAAACTACTAACAATCAACTAGATGGAACAGAAGAATGCCAAGAACCAGAAGTAGGATTTGAAGAAATATAATACAGAATACAGAATGGACTTATTTTATAACTAAATAGGTCTATTTTTGTAATTGCACGGAAAAAAAGCGATCTCAGGTGTGCAATGCACGGAAAAAAAGCGATCTCAGGTGTGCAAAATGTGACAAAATTGTAACATAAATGTAATATAATTGTTAAAGTAAAAATGTTGACAAACATAAAAATAGATAGTAAAATGAAATTAAATTGAAAATAGAAGTGAATTATGGGAAAGGAAGAAAAAATGAAGGGAAAAAGTAATAAAAATAAGAAAAAATCAGAAATGAACGCAATGTTTTTTGTAATATTATTAGCTTTGGTTATGTTTATAATATCCACATATGCATGGTTTTCAACGCAAAAAAATGTATCAATCACAAATTTAACAGGTACTGTTGAGGTAGCAGAGGGATTGGAAATTTCGTTAGATGCTGAAAATTGGTCAAATGGATTAGTACTAGGTACTGAAGAGGGACAGTTAAGTATTATAGATGATGCATATTCAGGACATCATAACATATCACCTTCAGAAATGTTACCAGTATCAACATTAGGTTTGGTTACAGGGAACCAAACAGATTTGAAAATGCTAAGAGGAAAAATCACTAACTCAAAAGAATTAAGTGAAATAAAATCAATGATAGAGACAGAAACAGCTCCAACAAGCTCTACATACCCAGGCTATTTTGCGTTTGATGTATTTTTGAAAAATTCATCAAAACAAGAAGTGACAGATGATATTTTACAATTAAACTATGATTCTTCATTAGAAATATTAGAAGCAGAAAAAAGTGCAACAGGATTACAAAACACAGCAAGAATAGCATTTGCAAAATATAACGGAAAATCTGATGTAATGGCAGATCAAGCTACAATTTTAAAAGAAACAGCAGGGATTGGAGTAGGGGCACCAAGTCCATATATAACAGATGTTGCAATATGGGAACCAAACTCAAGTGATCATGTTGAATATATTGTTCAAAACAACAATAAAATTACATGGTCAGCACAAGATGCTGGAAAATATGCAACAAAAGAATTGGCAAATGGAATGAGAGGTTTTGACCTTACAACACAAATGCCTACATATGCTTTGAAAGACAGTTCAATAGGAAAGAATATAGCAGATATATATAAATGGGATGGAAGCGAATCTCAAATACAAAAACAAAATTCTTTGCAAACAACTAAAAAGTCAGAAGAAGATTATACAATAAAAGAAGGAGTTCAAAATCTAGTAAGTGCAACAGATGGCAAGCAAACATTTGGTATTGCACCAAATGCAATTTGTAGAATGAGAATTTATTTATGGCTAGAAGGTCAAGATGTTGATTGTATTAACTATGCATCACATGGTGGAGGAGTAAAAGTTAATATCGGTCTAGTTAAAGGATCAAAAATTGGAGCAACAAGTGCTGAAACAGAATAAAATACAAAATAGCAAGATGACAAGTCTTGCTATTTTTGAGGAAAAATGCACGGAAAAAAAGCGATCTCACGTGTGCGTGTAATACAAATGTAACATAAATGTAACATAAAAAGGGTTGAGAATGAGTGGAAAATGATGTATAATTAATTAAATACTAAAGAACGGAGGTTAAAATGGCTGAAAAATTATTAAAAGAAACTAAAGATACTCAAACAAAGAGAAAAAAACAAAAAAAAGTTGAAGAAGAAGACGATATATATAAAATGGATTTAACGCTTGAAAGTCCTGAAAATGAAGATGATTTTAAGGCAAAAGACCTCGAATCTGAAGAAAAAGAAGAAAAAACAAAAGCGAAAAGAGGAAGAAAAAGCAAAAATGTAGTAAAAGTTGTTGAAGATGATGAAGAAGTTGATGAAATTTTTGGAAATATAAATAAATGGATTAATGAAGATGAAATTGAAGAAAATCTAGAAAAAGAAAAAACAGAAAAAAAGGGCAGAAAAAAGAGTCTTACAAAAGTTGAAGATGGCATTAAAAGCAGCAAGACTACTGCAAAAAAGACTGCAACAAAAAAAACTAAGACTAAGGCAACAACGAAAACGAGAACAAAAAACAAAAAAACAGATGAAACGGAATCAATACAAACAGAAAATGAACAACAAGGAGAAATAAAAATTCACGCAGAAAATGACACAACTGAGTTGCAATTAAAACACAATGAATATAAAGTAGAACTACAAAAATTAGAATACAATGTCTACACTCAAACAAGTGATAATTCATACATAATTGTAAGAAGTCCAAATTTAAGAATAGTATCAGGAAATGTATATTTGATGATAAAAAAACAAGAAGAAGAATATGAAATAACGACAAATCAGGATTTTAAAATAAATTATGTAATTGATAATTTAGAAAGAAAAGACAACGTGGTCAATTTCAAACTCACAAACTTAGTTGAAATCATAGCAAATGAAAGCGGATTGATATTTGAAATTGACGAAGAAAAAGTCATAGAAAATAATCTAGAAGACAACCATACACTTGTTATATCAGAAGAAGATGGAAAAGTTTATTTACCATATACAAAAGATGAAATAAAAAAAGACGTATCACAAAACAAGGGCGCCAAGATTTCTGAAATAATTGAAAATAAATATATATTACCGTTAGATAAATATAAAAATTCAATAAGAGCAAGATTTAGAGAAGGATACAATTTGATGTATCATAGAGAAGGAAAATCAAAAAGAAGTGCAATAATGCTTGGAATAGAATTGATGTTTGAAACTAATCTACATCCTGCAATAATATCAGCTTGTAAGAATCTAGAAGAACTTGATATTTATTTAGATTGCTTAGATGATAATGAACTTGAAAAATTCTCATGCTTTAAAATTATTTATAAAAGTTTGCCAACTTTGCGAAAAAAGGCTAAATATAGAGAAATATAAAATGAAATGTGTTGAACTCAAAATGAGAGCCGACACATTTTTTGTTTTGCACGGAAAAAAAGCGATCTCAGATGTGCAATGCACCGAAAAAAAGCGATCTCAGGCGTGCAAAAAATGCCATAAATTTCTTAGAAAAAAATGCCGAAAAACGTTGAAAAAAAGAGATCATTATGATATAAATATATAGAGAAAAAATAGAAGATTTGAGTCAAAAAAACGGAGGAAAATAATGTTAAAAAATAAACTAATAGCTAAAAGAATAAGAAACATATTTATACTAATTATGACAATAGCAATCATGATGGGCGCATATCATAATGTACGAAGGTCAAGGGCAGAGAAGGTAATAGAAATATCGTTGGAAGTCGCAGATAAAAATAATCAATTAGAGAAAGAAACAATCACAGTAGAGGCAACAGAAACAAGTGATGGAGTTTATCTATTAGAATTGCCAGAAATAGTAAATACAAAGATGATAACTAAATATTATAATTCTGAAGATGAAGAAATTGATTCAAGAACTATACAATTAACAGATAAAGAGATTTCAGAGAAGAAAGTTCAAGTGGCAACTGAATATGATACAAAAGAAGTTGAGAAGCTAGAAGTAAGTGGAGCAACAATAACAGTGGCTGAAAATGCAGAAAAAAAGACATTTTATAATAGAAAAATAACAAATGAAACAGGAGACATTATAGCAACTGGATATATGCCATTAGATGCTCAACTAGAAACAAAAGATATAGACATAGAAACTTTAACAGACGTAAAAATTCCAAATGAAAGCCAATCAATGAAAAAAGCATTCACTGCAATAATAACTGAGAATAAAATTGAAAGTCAGAATGGAGTTTCAAATCAAGCAGAAATACAAGAAGAAAACGCGAATACAAGTCAAAATCAAAATAAGGCGCAAAATGAAATAGAAACACAAAGCCAGAGCGAAGCACAGAATCAAGCGAAAACACAAAGCCAGGATGAAGCACAAAGTGAATCAGAAGAAACGAAAGCAGTATATAATCCAAGTGAATATGGAGAAATTGTTGAAATTCAAGCAAAATATGAAGCTGAAAACAAAAATGAAAAAATAACAGTATACAGTTTAGATAAGCAAAACAATATAGAAGAACTACAAACAACAGAAACAGAAAGTGAAGAAACAGCAAAAACATATCAATTCCCTATGAACAATAAGGTAGGAGAAAATGAAGAAAAAACATATATAACAACAGCAGAACTAAGCGAAGATGCAACAATAGGAGATGAAACAGTAAATGATGAAACAAACATAGCAGATTCATCAACAAGCTATACAACCAGTGATGATACAAGTAATGGAGGAGACTTTGGAGAATCATCAACATCGCCAATAGTCGGAGAAGACCTAAACGCAGCATATGCAGGAGGAACATCAGGAAAGGATACAACATTAATGACAACAAGTAGTGAAACGGCAGCAACAAGTGGCTTCTTTGGAAACTCAAGCATACAAAGACAAAACATAGAAAATGTAACATTTACAAATCAATTAGTTCAAGATGACGCACCTGTACATAAATGGGATGCTAGTAAAAACACAGGAAGCGGTCATAGTAGTTCTACAACAACGTGGAAAGACTTAAATGGAAGCATGAATGGAACTTTACATGGAGGAACATGGGGAACAGACTACTTACAATTTAACGGTACAAGTGATTGGGTAGGACTAGCTGCATATAATCCAACACAACAAATAAGAATAGATACATGGGTAGCACCAGTATCAATACAATCAGGAGAAAGAGATATAATATCAAACTTTGAAGATGGAGGGTATGGATTATACTTACTAAATGGAGTTCCAACATTTGATATTTATAATGCAAGTGTAAATGCATGGAAATCAGCAAAATCAAGTTCGGCATTAAAAGCAGGACAAAAAACACATTTAGTAGCAACATATGATGGATTTAGTGTTTGTTTATATGTAAATGATAAGCTTGTATCAAGAGTTGTATCAGAAGGAACAATAAAAGCACCTTCTAAAAGTACAATATTAGCAATGGGAGCCAACCCACAAGGAAGTACAGTCAATACAAAATATGGTTTTTTTGCAAATATAAGAATTTACTCAATAGCAATATATGATAAAGTATATACTGCAAGCAGTTATGACGCATCAGCAGTATCAAGTGCATATAGCAACAGTACTAAAATCTGGAAAGATTTAACAGGACAACATGATGGTGTAGTAACAGCGGGAACATGGGGAACAAATTACTTACAATTCAATGGTACAAATACATGGGTAAACATGGGAGCAATAGATTTTACTACATATGCAAGCATAGAAGCAACAGTAACGATAAATCAAATACAATCAGGAGAGAGAGACATAGTAAGTAACTTCGAAGAAGGAGGACTTGGAATATATTTAAATGATGGATATCCTAAATTTGAAGCATGGAGTACCGGTTCGAATAAATATGTATCAGTACAATCGCCAAACAAAGTCACGGCTAGAACGAAGTACACATTTAAAGGTGTCATCCGGAAGTGGAAAATTAACGCTTTACGTAAATAACGCCTCAGTCGGTTCAGTAGCATTTTCTGGACAAATAAAGAAACCAGCTGCAGAAAACAATAGCTCTGGTAGTGGATCATATAACGAGCCAACTGTAATGGCAATGGGATGTAATCCAAAAGGAAATAGAGCTCAAACAGACTATAAAGGTGGATGTTTTACTGCGATGAATTTATATAACTTAAAAATTTACAATCAGACAGGATGTGTAGCGAGTTATGAGGCAACTAGAAATGTAGGAGCATTAAAAGATTTAACAGGTCATAATGATGGAAATGTAAAAGCAGAAGACTGGACAAATGAATATATACAATTGGACGGAAAAGATGACTGGATAAACTTAGGACAAATGAGTTTTAGAACAAATCAAGTAACATTAGATTTAACAATGGAATTGGTTACACTACCATCAACGTATAAAACTCTTATGGGAAACCTTGAAGGTGGAGGTGTATCACTAGGACTTACAGAAGACTATAAACCGTATATGCAAATAAATATAGGAGGGTCATACGACAATGCGAAAGCAACAACAGCACTAAAAAAAGGACAAAAAGTACATTTGCTGGGTTCGTATGATGGAACAACAATAAGATTATTTGTTGATGGCCAACTAGTTGCATCAAAAGTACATGCAGGAACACTAAAACCTGCAACTGGTAATACAGTAATGTCAATAGGAAGCAACCCATCAGGAAACTCTGGTGGAGGAGAATTTACTAATATGAAAGTATATTCTGCACATATATATAATAAAGCATATTGGGATGTATCAGAAAAAGGAGATAATTCAATACTAGCATGGACAGTAAATGGTAATGGAAGCGGTACTAAAAAGGTATATATAGCAAGTAAAGGAAATATATATGCTAATGCAAATGCAAGTTATATGTTCTCAAATATAGGAGTATCATCAAATTGTACAGCAACAACAGTAATAACAAATTTAAGTTCATTATATACAACTAATACAACAAACATGCAAGGGATGTTTTATAAAACTGGATATACTGCAATGACAAACTTAAATTTGGGTAGCAACTTCAATACGAGTAATGTAACAGATATGTCTAAAATGTTTTTAGGCACTGGTCGCAACAAAATGACAACATTTGATTTGGGGACAAAATTTAATACAGCAGCAGTAACCAATATGAGCCAGATGTTTCAGGCAACTGGTCTCTCTGCAATGACAAGTCTAAATTTAGGTAACATATTTGATACAAGTAAAGTAACAAATATGCAAGCTATGTTTAAACAAGCAGGAGAAAAAGCAATGACGACTTTAACACTTGGCTCAAAATTTAATACAAGTAATGTAACTAATATGAGCGAAATGTTTTATCGTACAGGATATTCAGCGATGACTTCTTTAAATTTAGAAAGTACATTCTATACAAGCAAAGTAACTAATATGAATGAAATGTTTGCAATGACTGGTTATAAAGCAATGACAAGTTTAACATTAGGAAGTAATTTCAATACCTCTAAAGTAACTGATATGGATAGTATATTTTGGGCGTGTGGATATGATAAATTAACATCATTGGATTTAGGAGATTTATTCTATATGTCACAGGTAACAGAAACAGGAGACATGTTTTCTGATTTGGGTGCAACAGCGATGACTTCATTAGACCTAGGACCTGCATTTAATAAAATGGCTACAGATACTGGAATAGAATCAGCAGGAAAATCAGGATGTATAATTTATGCACCAGAAGCAATATATCAAAACAAAAATGCATTTAAATTAAATACAAGTTCAGGAACAACAATATCTTATACAAGAGGTTCGCTAAACTTAAGATATAAAACAGAATGGATAGTAGAATCAAAAAATGCAAATACATCAGCAAAAAATGTAACAATACAATTAAGAGGAAGAACAAATAATAATGCAACATCTGTATATAAGAGCAATGTAACAAGTACATTAACAAAAGATAATATAACAGTATACATAAATGGTGCAGAAGCATCAAGTATATCTAAATCATTAGGAACAGTAACAACAAGTAAAAATCCAACAACAGGATATAATGATGTATTAGTAACATTAACACTATCAGGATTTGAACAATCAGCACTACAATCAGGAAAAAACTACAAAGAGTGGAGTGGTGACATATCAATCCAAATAGCACAAGGAACATTGAAAGATTCATATGGAAATAAAAATACAGGACTAAATTCATCAGGAGCAAGAGTAAGAGAATCATTAGCAGGACCATTTGCAGACTTTATCGCACCAAATGTAGCATATAAATTTGCAGATTCTAATATAGATAAAACAAATAAAAGATTCACAATGGTATTTGATATAGTAGATAAATATTATAATGCATCAACATCAAAAACATTAGCAGTAACAGACTTAACTATAAAAATAGATGGAGCAGTTCCTGATTGGAATAAGGTAACAAGAAATCTTACATCAGCAGACTTATCAAATACAGTAAATGGAGCAAGCAAAGTTGTAGGAAAAAGATACACATTAACATTATCTAATTTACAGCAAAGCACAATAGCGTCTGGTGCAAGTTATAAAGATTATAGTGGTGTTATAACAGTAGTAGTACCAGAAAAAAAGGTATATGATACTTCAGGAAGGTATAATCCAACAACAACAATAACCTCTGGTGTTAATATACCAACAAACAGCGGAACAGGAAAAGTAGTGGACGTTGTAGATCCATTCTGGCAGGTAAGTAATGTAAATATAGACCATAGTAAAAACCAAGTAACAATGACGATAAAAGGTACTGATAAGTACTATAGTGGAAATTCATTAACTAAAGATAAAATAACAGTATTAGTAGATGGAGAAACAGCAACAAGCGTAACAAAGACATTAAGTTCAGCAACCTCAATAACAAAAGGTGTGCAATATACATTAACCTTAACAACATGGCAACAGAGTTCAAAACAGTCAGGAAAATCATACTTAGAGTGGAGTGGTAATACAGTAATAAGAATAGCAGCAGGAACCTTGACAGATTCGAATGGAAACTCGAGCAAACAACAAGACTTCTCGATAGGATTGGTAGACTTTATAAAACCTACAATAACGAAAGTTTCGGCAACTAAAGATGCAGCAAATAAAAAAGAAACAATAGTATTTGATGTAGATGACAAATACATTAATTCAACCATGATAAGTGCTGATAATATAAAAGTTTATATGAATGGTGTAGAAGCAACAAGCATAACTAAAAGTTTATCAAGAACTGCAAAAACTGGAACAGTAAATAAAGTATCAAAAACAGTTGGATACAAATATACACTGGTATTAACAAACTTTGAACAATCAACCTATCAGACAAATAAAGAATATAAAGAGTGGAGTGGTACAGTATCAATAAAAATTGTGGCAAACGCAACAAAAGATACGTCAAACAACGGAAATGTAGATGCAACAATAACAGGAGATTTTGTTGACTTTATAAAACCACAATGGAGATTAGTTGGTTCACCTACAATAGACCATACAAATAATAGAGTTGTAATGACAATAAAAGGAACAGATAAATACTTTAAAGCAACCACATTAGCAACAAGCAATATAAAAGTATATGTTGATGGAACAGAAGCAACGTCAGTAACAAAGAACTTAAGTGCGGCAACAGATGTAAAAGAAGGAAGTACAAAAGTTGGTGTACAATACACATTAACATTAACAGGTTGGGAACAAAGTTCAAAACAAAATGGAAAAAGTTATTTTGAATGGAGTGGTAATACAGTTGTAAAAATAGCAGCAGGAGTGCTAACAGATACTAGTTCAAATTCAAGTCCAGAAACATCATTTACAATAGGCCAAGTAGACTTTATAAAGCCAAAGATTGAAAAAGTATCATCAGGCAAGTCTGGTGGAACAGAGACAATCACATTTAGAGTAATAGATAAATATTTTAATACAAGTGCAAAACTAACTGCAAATGATATAACAGTATTAGTAGACTCTGAAACAGCATCAAGTGTAAGTAAAACATTAAGTAATCCAACAGAAATAAAAGAAACAGTAAATGGAGCAAGTAAAGTAATAGGACATCAATATACAATGACACTAACAAATTTTGAAAAAACAAGGACAACAATTGACAGAAACAGAGAATACAGTGATTGGAGTGGTACAGTTGCCATAAAAGTTGCGGCTGGAAAAGTAAAAGATACATCAAATAATACAAATGCTGAAACAACGATAACAGGAGACTTTTTAGATGTTATAAAACCAAATGTAACATATCAATTTTCTGAGTCTAATATTGATAAGAATGGTAAAAGATTTACAATGGTATTTGATATAACAGACAAATACTATAATGCAAGTACATCAACAACATTGTCAGTTAATGATTTAACAATAAAAATAGATGGAGCTGTTCCAGATTGGAATAAGGTAACAAGAAACCTTACAGTAGCAGACTATTCAAACACAGTATATTACACAAGCAATGGAGTAATAAAACATGAGAGCAAGGTAATAGGAAAAAGGTATACTTTAACACTATCAAATTTACAACAAAGTTCAATAGCGGCTAATGCAAGTTATAAAGACTACAGTGGTGTAGTAACAGTAGCAATTCCAGCAAATAAAGTAGCAGATACCACAGGAAATAAAAACAATGCAGTTACAATAACATCAGGTGTTAATATACCAACAAATACTGGAACGGGAAAAATAATAGACGTTGTAGATCCATATTGGCAAGTAAGTAATGTAAATATAAATCACAGCACCAACCAAGTAACAATGACAATAAAAGGTACTGATAAATACTATAAAGGAAGCACATTAAGCAGAGATAATATAACAGTATTAGTTGATGGAGAAACAGCAACAAGTATTAAAAAAGAGCTAAGTCCAGCAACATCAATAGCAAATGGAGTGCAATACACATTAACATTATCAAATTGGCAAGAAAGTTCAAAACAATCAGGAAAGAGTTATTTAGAATGGAGTGGTAATACAGTAATAAGGATTGCAGCAGGAACCATGACAGACACGAATGGAAACTCAAGTAAACAGCAAGATTTCTCGATAGGACTGGTAGACTTTATAAAACCCGTAATAGAAAAAGTATCATCAACAAAAGGAACAAATACTGAAACAATAGTATTTGATGTAAATGACAAATATATAAGTACAAAACTATCAAAAAACAATATCACAACACTAATAAATGGAGAAGCAGCAGATGTAAAAACAACAATAACATCAATTTCTGATATAAAAGGAACAGGAATACATAGTTCAAAAACTGTAGGACATAGATATACAGTAGTGGTATCTAATTTCAACAAAGGTAGAAAAAATGGCAGAAAATACAGTGATTGGAGTGGAACAGTATCATTAAGAATTGCGGCAGATGCAGTACAAGATACATCACAAAACAAAAATAATGCAACCACAATAACAGGAGATTTTGTAGACTTTATTAAACCTGAATTTACATATGTATATTCAAGTGGAAATATAAATCATACAAATAAAACTCTAACAGTAGACTTTACAGTAGCGGATAGATACTTTAGTTCTTCAACATTAACATCAAATGCGGCTAATGTAACAGTAAAATTGCTTGATAAAAACATTAATATATCAGGGTTAACAAAAACTATAACTAAACTATCTGATTATTCAGACGGTTCAAGAGGAAAAGTTGGAGAAAATTATAGATTAACGATAGGAAATATTCAAAGAACAACTGAGACAGATGGATTAAGAGATTACAGTGGACCAATGAGCATAACATTTCCAGCAAATATGGTAAAAGATACTTCTGGAAATGCAAATGATGCCAAAACAATAACAATAGGTGTAAATGACCCAGGTACAGGAAGTCAACAAGTAGTTGATGTTGTATCACCAGTATGGTCAGTAGCAAGTGCAGATGTAAATACAGGAATTGTAAAAATAAGAGTAAAAGACAAATACTTATTAAAAACAGGAACAGCGAATACTGCACTACAACTAACAACAAGTGAAATAGCAGTACTTGTAAATGGAACTGAATCAACTCAAGTAACAAAAACAATTACATCAGGCCCAACATTAGTAGCCTCAGGCTCAAATGGATATGATACAACATATGAGTATACAATTAAGATAGGAAACATAGCACAGACAACAACAAATTATATAGAATTTACACCAAAAGAAACTGTAGTTGGTGGAAAAGCAAAATACAGAGATGAAAATGGAGGAAATATTACATTAAGAATAAAAGCAGGAGCAGTACAAGATGCATTTACAAATACAAATGCACAGCAAGATTTGTATGTGGGAAATGTAGACAACACAGGTCCAGAAGTATATGACATCCAAAAAACAATTGCAGCAAATGGAGACGAAACCTTTGTATTCAATATAACAGATAAAAACTATGATTCATCAAAAGTAGTTGCTTTAAATGAATTAAATATTACAATAGATGGAGCACAATTCAGTAGTGCTGTACAAAAGAATCTAACATCTCAAACACTTACAGATAGTGCAACAAATAAAGTTTTAGGACATCAATATACATTAAAATTAACAAATATGAAAGAATCTACTTCATCATTTGCAAGTGCAGTAACAGCAACAACTAATAGAAGAGTTTATAGAGAATACAGTGGTACAATAAGAATTGTAATAAATTCAAATGCAGCAAGAGACTTAAAAGGAAATACATTAAATACAGCAACAACAACGATAACAAGCTTTAATGATAAATTAGCACCAGAAGTAGTATATATATGGTCAAACTCAGTAATAAATAAGAATTCCAAAACATTTACAATGATATTTGATATAACAGATAAATACTATTCTTCTGCAAGCTTAGCAATCGGAGATTTAACAATAAAAATAGGTGGAAAGACACCAAATTGGAGTTCAAACGAAGTAGGACGATCATTAAATGTATCAGATATTCCAGGTGGAGTAGGAAAAGGCAAGAGATATACATTAACATTATCAAATCTACAAAAACTACAAATAAAGAGTGGAGATAAGTATTTAGATTATAGTGGTGTTGTAACAGTAGCAATACCAGCAAATAAAGTAAAAGATACTTCAGGACAAGGAAATGTGGCAACAACCTTAACTTCTGGAATAACAATTCCAGGTGGAACAGGTTCACAAGAAGTTGTGGATGTTGTAGAGCCATATGTTCAAAAAATGAGTAGCACAGTAAATGCACCAGCTAAAACAGCATCAATAACAGTAAGAATATCAGATAGATATTTTAATAAGAGTACATTGACAAAAGATACAATAAAAGTTTATATAAATGGAACTGAAAATGCATCAGTAAAAACAGGATGGTCAACATCTGAAGAAACTGAATCAAGAACTGAAAAAGGCACAACTTCAACAGTTCATGTTGCAACAAATTATACTTTAAATATTTCAGGCTTTGATTCTAATATTAACCAGATTAAAGTTGTAGTTCCAGCAAATGTTGTAAAAGATACTTCTGGAAATGGAAATAAACAGACTGAGTATATTATTTATAATGTGTTACGAAGCGCAGCATCAGAGGATAGTGCAACAAGTGCATTTCTAGGAAATAGTGCAATGCAGAGACAAAATGTAGATAATGTAACATTTGTTTCAAGCACATCTGGAAAAAATAGCACAGCATGGGATGTATCTGCTCAACAAGATAAATCTATACTTGCATGGTATACAACAACATCAAATGGAGCTTACAAAGTATATATTGGTAGTGATTCAGCAATGTTTGGAAATGTAAATTCAAGTAGATTATTCCACTATGTTGGAAATTCAACTAAATGTACATCAACAGAAATAATTACAAATCTTAAGTTAGTAAATTTCTCAAATGTTACAAATATGTCACAAATGTTTAGACAAGCAGGGTATAATGCTATGACTAAATTAGATTTGGGAGACAATTTTGATACAAGCAATGTAACAAATATGAGTGCAATGTTTGGAGAAACAGGATTTAAAGCTATGACCACACTTAACTTAGGAAGCAAATTTAATACTTCGAAAGTAACTTCTATGAGTTGGATGTTCTGCCAAACAGGTGCTGATAAGTTAACAAATTTAAATTTGGGAACTCAATTTAATACAAGTAATGTAACAGATATGTCACATATGTTCCAAAGTACTGGAAGTAATGCAATAACAACACTTGATTTGGGAAGTAAATTTAATACAGGTAAAGTAACCAACATGGAATATATGTTTAAAGGAACAGGTGTAACAGCATTAAAATCATTAAATTTAGGAAATTTATTCGATACAAGCAATGTAACAAATATGCAATATATGTTTAATGAAACAGGATATACAGCAATGACAAGTTTGAGTTTAGGTACTAAATTTAATACATCAAATGTAACAAATATGCAATACATGTTCTATAAAACTGGATATATGGCAATGACAACATTAAATTTAGGAAATCAATTTAATACAAGTAAAGTAATAAGCATGGCAAATATGTTTAGAGAATGTGGATTTAAAGTAATGACAACACTAAATTTAGGAAGTTTATTTAACACAAGTAATGTAACTAATATGAGTAACATGTTCTATCAATTAGGATGTCAAGGTTTACAAAGTTTAAATTTAGGAACGAATTTTAATACAAGTAAAGTAACTGATATGTCATATATGTTTGCTGGATGTGGACAAAGCAAAATGACAGCATTGGATTTAGGAGATCAATTCTATACGACAAATGTAACTACTATGGTATATATGTTCCATGCAACAGGACAAACTGCAATGGCATCATTAGACTTAGGACCAGCATTTACAAAAATAGCAGATAGCAATAGCAATGTGGTTAATACGTATACAGGAAAATCAGGCTGTGTAATTTATGCACCAGAAGCAATCTATCAAGACAAAAACAACTTCAAGTTAAATACAAGTGCAACAACAGGAACAATAAACTACACAAGAGGAACAATAAATCCAAAATACAGAACAGAATGGATAAAAGAATCAGTAACAGTAGACGAAGCAAACAAAAAAGTAATGATAACATTAAGAGGAAGAACAAATTCAGAAGCAGGAACAACATATGTAAGTAACTTAACAAGCTCATTAGCAGCAGGAAACATAAGAGTATATATAAATGGAACAGAACTAACTAATATAGGTAAAAGTTTAGGAATGGCAACAACAGTACAAAACGCAACAACAAAAGCAAATGATGTAAGACAAGTGCTAACATTAACAAATATAGAGCAAGGAAGACTAAATGGAAAACTATATAAAGAATACAGTGGAAATATTTCATTAGAAATTGCACAAGGAAACCTAGCAGACAAATATGGAAACAAAAATATGGCAGTAACTTCAGCAGGAGCAAGAGCAAATAACACAGTAGCAGATACTACAGTACAGAAAAACACATCAAACACAATGTTTGCAGACTTCACAAAACCAGAATTCACATATGTATATGCAGACTCAGATATAAATCATACAAACAAAACATTAACAGCAATATTCAAAGTAGCAGATAAATACAGAGCAAGTACAGCATTTACTAAAAAATCTGATGGAACATATGATGCAAGCTCAAT